>Ga0105247_10000055_pt1 | contig 134197 bp, 116 predicted proteins | sample KBSS24metaG_FD_81519 | JGI IMG/M metagenome (GOLD analysis project Ga0105247, IMG submission 81519) | Switchgrass rhizosphere microbial communities from Kellogg Biological Station, Michigan, USA - KBS S2-4 metaG | ecosystem: Host-associated > Plants > Roots > Rhizosphere > Soil | place... | reverse complement strand
CTGCACCTTGCCGATGCAGCATGCTGTAATGCGCATCCGTTTCCGCAAGCAGACCAGGATGGCCCGCCATGACCGCTCGATATGAAACTCGCGATGGCGTGGCCATCGTCAGCCTGGACAACCCGCCTGTAAATGGCCTGGGCCTGGCGACGCGCACGGGCGTCGTGGAGGGAATCGATCGTGCCCAGAAGGACCCGGCGGTTACGGCGATCGTGATCACAGGGGCGGGGCGCGCTTTTTCCGCCGGCGCCGATATTCGCGAATTCAACACCCCCAAGGCCGTGCAAGCGCCCACGCTGTGGACGATGTTGGATGTAATCGAGAGCAGCGCCAAGCCGGTAGTCGCCGCCATTCATACGTTGGTGCTGGGTGGCGGACTGGAGATGGCACTAGCCGCACACTACCGCGTCGCTGCACGCGGCACCCAGGTCGGACTTCCGGAAGTGAAGCTCGGCCTGGCGCCCGGCGCGGGCGGTACTCAGCGTCTGCCGCGCGCGGTCGGACTCGAGATTGCGTTGAACATGATCGTATCGGGAACGATCGTAAAATCCGACGAGTTGGCGAATACCCGGCTGTTCGATCGCGTCCTCGAGGGCGACCTGCTCACAGCGGCGATTGCCTTTGCGCGTGACGTGGCCACCCGTTCAGGTCCCCATCCGAAGGTACGGGATTGGAAGATAGAGCACCCGAACCCGGAAGGTTTCATTGGGTTTGCGCGCGCAGCCGTCGCCGCGGCAGCCGGGAACTTCCCAGCCCCCCTCAAATGCGTCGACCTCGTTGAAGCGGCTGTCAAGCAGCCGTTCGAAGCGGGCTTGCGGCTCGAGTTGGAAACATTTCTCGCGCTGCTGCAGACACCCGAGTCCAAGGCATTGCGCCATGCATTTTTCGGCGAGCGGGCCGCTGCCAAAATCCCCGACGTGGGGCCTGAGATCCAGCCACGCCCGATCCGCTCGGTAGCAGTGATCGGGGCGGGCACCATGGGCGGCGGCATCACGATGAACTTTCTCAACGCCGGCATTCCGGTCGCGCTGCTTGAAGCGCAGCGCGACGCCCTCGATCGTGGCGTGGAGACGATACGCAAAAACTATGGCAACACCGTAAAAAAGGGCAAGTTGACGCCGGAGCAGCTCGAGCAGCGCATGGGCCTGTTGCGCCCGACCTTGTCTTACGACGATGTCCGTGATGCCGACTTGGTCATAGAAGCTGTGTTTGAGGACTATGGCGTCAAGGAAAGCGTGTTCCGGAAGCTTGCTGGCGTCGCCAAGGCGGGTGCGATTCTCGCCACCAACACCTCGACACTGGATCTCAACCGCATCGCCGCCTTCACGCAGCGCCCCCAGGATGTCGTCGGCCTGCATTTCTTCAGCCCGGCGAACGTGATGAAGCTGTTGGAGGTAGTGCGGGGCGCAAAAACCGCCAAGGATGTGCTGCTGACCGTCATGGGCCTGTCCGCCAAAATCGGCAAGACCGCCGTAGTTGCCGGTGTGTGCGATGGCTTCATCGGCAATCGCATGATCGAGCAATATGTGCGGCAAGCCGGCTTCCTGCTCGACGAAGGCGCATTGCCCCAGCAGGTGGATCGCGCCATCGAGGCATTCGGATTTTCCATGGGCCCGTTCCGCATGAGCGATCTGGCGGGGAACGACATCCTGTGGGCGATCCGCAAGCGCCAGTATGTTGAGCGGCCTGAGCTCAAGTACTCGCGGACCGCCGATCTGCTGTGCGAGCAGGGCCGTTTCGGCCAGAAGACCGGCGCCGGCTGGTACGACTACAAGCCCGGCGACCGGGCCGCGTACCCTTCGACCAAGGTCGAAGAGTTGATTCTCGGGCACTCGCGCGCGCTGAAGCTCGACCGGCGGCCGATATCGGATCAGGAGATCGTCGGACGCCTGGTGTATTCCCTGGTGAACGAGGCAGCAAAGATTCTCGAGGAGGGCATAGCCGCCCGCGCCTCCGACATCGACATCGTCTATCTCAACGGCTATGGCTTCCCCTTGTGGCGTGGAGGTCCGATGTTGTATGCCGACATGATCGGCCCATACAACGTCCTGCGTGCCATTCGTGGCTACGCAGCGCGCGCTGCTGCCGACTATGGATACCAAGGGAACAATTGGGAACCCGCCTCACGGCTGCTCCGGCTGGCGGAAACTGGCGGATTGTTCAATGAAGGAACGGGGTGAATCATGACTGAAGCTGTCATCGTCTCAACCGCCCGCACGGGCCTTGCGAAAAGCTGGAAGGGCGCGCTCAACATGACTCACGGCGCCACGCTGGGAGGGCATGTAGTGAGTCAAGCGGCGGCGCGCGCCAGGATAGAACCTGGTGAGGTGGAGGACGTGCTGATGGGTTGCGCCAATCCGGAGGGCGCTACAGGCGGCAACATTGCGCGCCAGATCGCCCTGCGGGCCGGATTCCCCGTGAGCGTACCGGGTGTGACAGTCAACCGTTTCTGCTCCTCCGGGTTGCAAACGATCGTGATGGCGGCACAGCGGATCATCGCTGGGGAGGGTGAGGTGTATGTCGCAGGCGGTGTCGAAAGCATTTCCTGCGTACAGAACCAGATGAACATGCACATGTTCACGGAGGGGTGGTTGCTGGCTAACAAGCCCGCGATCTACTGGAGTATGCTGCAGACTGCCGAGCAGGTCGCCAAGCGCTACCAGATCTCCCGCGAACGTCAGGATCACTATGGCGCGGAGAGTCAACGCCGGGCTGCGGCCGCGGCTGCGGCCGGAAAATTCAACGACGAGATCGTTCCGATCAAGGTGTTGGCGGGGGTCGCCGATCGTGATACCGGGCGGGTGAAGACCGCCGAGGTCACTTTGAGCACCGACGAGGGTATCCGTCCAGACACGACCTACGAGGGCGTTGCGAAGATCCGGCCGGCATTGCCGGGTGGTGTGATCGCCGCAGGCAATGCGAGTCAGTTCTCGGACGGCGCATCCGCGGCCGTAGTTGTCGACTCCCGCTTTGCCGAGCGCCGCGGACTGAAGCCGCTGGGAATTTTCCGCGGGTTTGCAGTCGCCGGGTGCGAGCCTGACGAGATGGGGATCGGGCCTGTATTCGCCGTCCCCAAGCTGCTCAAGCGAGCGGGTCTCACGGCCGACGATATCGGCCTGTGGGAGCTGAATGAAGCGTTTGCCGTGCAAGTACTGTATTGCGCGGACCGCCTGGGCATTCCAGCTGACCGGCTCAACGTCAACGGTGGCGCGATCGCGGTTGGGCATCCTTATGGAGTTAGTGGCGCACGCCTGACCGGACATGCCCTGATAGAAGGTCGGCGGCGTGGCGTGAAGTATGCTGTCGTAACGATGTGCATAGGCGGCGGGCAGGGCGCTGCCGGCCTGTTCGAGATCGTCTAGCGCGTGCATTTGCGCTGGTGCATGGCGGCCTCAGGCGAGCTGCGCCCTAGTCACATAATCCGAATGTGAGCCTGCACCGCAGCAGTCCATCCAATGAATAACCTGCTGCTTCGCGACATGGGCCGTTGCAGACGAATGCGGTACGCTGGAGCGCCCGTGTTCAGCGCATGACCCTAACGGAGAAGGGTGCACCCATGTCAGACGCTCTGTCGCGTTTTTTTTCTCACGGCGACTTCATGCCCCACGGAATGTGCTACCTGTGGCAACCGGGGGTGCTCTGGCTGAATGTTGTCTCCGACGCGCTGATCACGCTCGCATACTTCTCCATCCCGTTCACGCTGCTGTACTTCGTGCGCAAGCGCCGTGACCTGCAGTTCAACTGGATGTTCGTTTGCTTCGCGATCTTCATCGTTGCTTGTGGTGCCACCCACCTGCTGGAGATCCTGGTGGTCTGGCACCCTGCGTATTGGCTCGCAGGGGGTGTGAAAGCGCTGACCGCTTTCGCATCGGTTCCCACTGCCTTTCTGCTGGTGAAACTCGTACCGCAGGCCCTGCAGCTACCGAGCCCACGGGAGCTCGAGCTGCGCGTGGCGGAGCGCACGCAGCAACTCGAAGCCGCCAATCGGAAACTGCAGGCGGCCTATGAAGATCTGCGCCAGACGCAGCTAAGTGTGTTGCAACAGGAACGCCTGCGCGCGCTCGGACAGATGGCGAGCGGTGTGGCTCACGATATCAACAACGCCTTGACCCCGGCAGCCCTGTACCTGCAGTCGCTGCTCGAGCGCGAGCCAGGCATAACGCCGCAGGGCCTGGAATACGTGGAGATCATCCAGCGCGCGGTCGAAGATGTGAGCCATACAGTCGGCCGGATGCGGGAGTTTTCCCGATCGCGTGACATGCAGTTCGTGCCCACCGCGATACAACTCGGCCGCCTCATCGCGCAAGTCGTCACGCTGACGCGAGCCCGCTGGTTCAACATGCCCCAGGAGCGCGGCGTGGTGATTCAGATGGAGACATCAGTTCCGGCGGAACTCCCGTCGATACTCGGATCCGATAGCGAGATTCGTGATGCGCTTACCAACCTCGTCCTTAATGCTGCAGATGCCATGCCGGACGGTGGCACCCTTGCTCTGCGCGCCTACGCGGTTTTCGGCGAGCCTCAATCGCCAGCCACGCAGGGTGGTTCGGAGTTACCCACACACGTTCGCGTCGACGTCGCCGACACCGGAGTTGGAATGGACGCGGAAACGCGTCGCAACTGTCTGGAGCCGTTCTTTACGACCAAGGGTGAGCGCGGAACGGGTCTGGGACTGGCGATGGTTTACGGCACGATACAGCGGCACAATGGCCAGATCGAGATTGTCAGCGAGCCGCAGAAGGGGACTACCGTGAGCCTGATCTTTCCGGCCGCCCGGGCGAGTGAGGCATCGGGTGGCAAGTCCACCGAAGCTCGCAGGGGTCCGCGAGGTCTGCGCATTCTGGTAGTCGATGATGACCCTCTGCCGTTGAAAGCGCTCCGCGACACACTGGTAGCGGATGGGCATCATGTTGTGGCGGCTGACGGGGGCCAGGCCGGAATTGATGCCTTTGTCGCCGCCCAGAAACGGGGCGAGCCCTTTACCGTTGTGCTCTCGGACCTGGGAATGCCGCACGTGGATGGACGGAAAGTAGCCAGCATGGTCAAACGCGCATCACCCAACACTCCGGTGGTGTTGGTGACCGGCTGGGGGCAGGGCATGCACGCGCAGAACGATGTGCCCTCAGATGTTGACCGTGTTCTGAGCAAGCCGCCCAAGTTGTCGGAGCTGCGCGAGGCTCTTGCGAGCCTCGCGGGCTCCTGACCCAGGGTTTTGCCACTGGCGCGTCCTCAATATCGCACAAACTCAATATGAGTACGATTTCCCGCCGACAGTTGATTCAGATTGCAGCCTTTTTCGCGGCCGGCTCCCGTGTCGATGCGCGGGAGGATGCTCCGCGTTGGGGGACGAATCTACCGCGGCGGCCTGAGCCGCTCATTGCCGAGCAGGTGGCGGAGCGATACACGCCACTGCCATTCGAAGCGCAGCAGTTGGGCGGGCTCTTTGCCGAGCGCATGCAAGTCAATGTGGAGGGGCGCCTCCTTCATATTGACGAGCAGGCCTTTCTCGCGCCGTTCGTGAACCGGGACACTACCGGCCACTTTGACGCGGCGTGGGCGGGCGAACATGCAGGGAAATTCCTCGATGCCGCCTGCAATGTATTGCGATACAACCAGCATGCCGACCTGGCGCGCATTGCGGGCCGGGTGGCGAAAGCCCTCGCCGCAACCCAGGGGCCCGATGGTTATCTCGGCACGTATCCCGCGGCCCGCCGCTGGACAGGCTGGGATGTATGGGTACACAAGTACAACCTCATCGGCCTGCTGAGCTATTACGAATTGACCGCAGATCCGGCGGTGCTGCATACCTGCCGCAGGATGGGAGATCTGCTTGCCGGTACGTTCGGCGACGCGCCGGGACGGCGCGACATAGTCAAAGCCGGGGAGCATATCGGCATGGCGGCGACCAGCATTCTTGAGCCGATGTGCAGGTTGTACAGGTTCACCGGGGATGCGCGGCACCTGGAGTTCTGCAAATACGTGGTCCGTGCATATGAGCAGCCGCACGGGCCGCGTATCGTTTCGGCGCTTCTGCGTAGTGGCAGTGTTTACCTCACAGCCAACGCCAAAGCATATGAAATGCTCTCCAACTTCAATGGCCTCGTGGATCTGTATCGTCTCACGGCCGATCAGAAGTTGTTGGATGCAGTACTGCGGGCATGGGAGGACATTGCGAGGCAGCAGTTGTACCGCACCGGCACGGTGAGTGCCATGGAGCACTTCCAGCCTGAGGGCCGCTTGTTGTCACTGCAATCCTCCAACGTCGGAGAGACTTGTGCGACAGTGACCTGGCTGCAGCTGAACTGGCGCCTGTTGCGGTTGACGGGGCAGGCTCGCTTCGGTCATGAAATCGAGCGTACCGTGTACAATCATTTGTTGGCCGCCCAGGATGTGAGCAACGGTAATATTTCGTACTACACCTCCTGGACGGGACAAAAGGAGTTCACTGATGCGGTGCTGTGTTGTGTGTCCAGCGGTCCGCGGGGAATTTCGCTGCTCCCGCAATTGGTGTGGGCTCTGGGGAAGGATGCGTTGATCATCAATCTGTACACGCCGGGGCGGGTGAGCTTTAAGATCGGCGAGATTCCAGTTGAGGTGACCTCCGAGACGGCATTTCCGGTGGATGGACATGTCGCTCTCACAGTGAAGACACAGCGGGCGACGCAACTTACCATCAGATTGCGGGTCCCGGATTGGGCGACGACGTTCGCGGTGAGGACTGGCGACAGGACCTTCACCGGAATACCCGGACAGATGCTGGATGTCTCGCGGAGCTGGCAGGGATCGAGCACCATGGACATCCAAATGGATATGCCGACGCGAGTGTGGTCGGGTTCTCCGAACTATCCTGACTACGTGTCAGTTCAGCGCGGTCCTCAGGTGTTGGCGCTGGAGCAGACTTTGAACCCGGCCGTGCCATATTTGCACCGGACAGCTCTCCTCGACTCGTCCAACGCTGCTTTACGGAAAGCGGCGACGGTACCGGTGGGATGGTCTGGAAGGCAGGTCTATGAGGCGGACGGCCTGGTTGGGCTGCCAGACAACAGTGATCAACTGCGTTTCGAACAGCGGACGCTTCGTCTTGTGCCTTTTGCCGACGCTCATGCTGGTAGCGTGTGGCTCACGAGAACAGGCAGGGAGCGTCGTGACCGGCCTGCCGTCACCGCGTTTGCGCGTACCAGCTTGTCAGTCTTATCGCTCGGCCTCAAGCCCACCGCGGGCAGGCCGGCCCCGGCGGATATTGCGGAGTTCGTGACGGATGAAAATCGGAACACCTATTGCACCGTAAATCCGCAGGACCCCGGGTTGGCCGACTATCTCGGCGCGCCACCCGGCAAGCGCGGCGATCCGGTGTGGTTTTCCATCAGGCTCCGCAGTCCAGCAACGATTTCACGTGTCGTCTTCCGGCACGGCTCGGTCAGCGCCACCGGCGGGTGGTTTGACACGACAAACGCGCTGCCCCGCATCGAAGTGGCGACGATGCCCATTCCGACCTCCAGTAACGGCGCGGTTGCCGAGGACAGCAAAGTTGCCTGGGAGTTGGCGGCTGTCCTCGAGACTTACCCTCGAACGACTGCAGCAACACCTCCGTTGCTCTCTGACGGGCAGGTCTTTGAAGTGCACCTGGCGCGACCGGTTACGGTCCATGGCGTACGCATCGTGGGCAGGCCCGGTGGTGATCATGCGAGTTGCAGCGAGCTGAGCGCGTATACCTAGACGACCCAAGGCGCCGCCGCGGCCGTTAGTGATCCTCGGTAAAGAAGGGCTCGACTGCATCGACCTGGGCCTTTCGATACGCGCGGCCAAACTGGATCGGCGTGCCAAAGTCCAGGTAGGGATCGGTCGCGGGGTCGTAGCGCGGCCACGGAGGCAAGCCTCGCCCGTTGGGGTCACCGCTCCCGGCGAACCGGGTCCAGGCGCCCAGCATCGCCGAGGACAGCAGCACGTCCGCCGGCGCCGGTGGCGGGTGCTTGATGAAACTGGGTTGCTCGAGGGTTCCAAAGACGAACGGGAGCTCCTCGGAGTGAGTCGCAGGAAGCGAGTCACCACCGATCCGACGAGTGAACAGGTACGCAAAGGTTCGCGGCTGGTGCTGCGAAACTCCCCGAGCAATCAGCCGTGCACTCTCAACAAACATGACGTCGCCAACGATCGCGGACATCGCAGCTGTGGCCGCCGAATCTGTCGTGGCCGGGTTGACGCGCACTATTTCGGGTGCGCGAGGCCCGAACTTCTCCTGAGCCCATCTGTGATATTCGGACACTGAAACCGCATGTCCCTCATCACTGAACATCCTGCCTTCATCCGCGTTGACTCCAACGATGGTGGGCACCGCGTTGACCCTCCCTGACTCGAAGACCTTACGTGGCTGAACCGGGAGCACGTAGCCATCGACAATGGGTGATGGAAAGGCCATCGCCATCACGTTGTGGGTAGCGCGCGGGAAGAAATCGACATTGTGGGCGAGGAGCTGCTCAGCACCGAGCTGGCGCAACGCATCTATGTTCGCGCCGATCGCGGCACCACTTTGCTCGGCCTCGGCCAGCCGGGGTAGCGGCAGTACTACAGCGCTTTGCAGTATGGCTTGTTCAAACAGACCCTTCGCCAGTGGCGACGTCATGAGCAGGGCGATTGACACAGCACCTGCCGACTCCCCGAACACCGTTACGCGTGCAGGATCACCACCGAACTCAGCGATGTTGGCCTTGACCCACTTGAGCGCGGCGATCTGGTCCAGGAGTCCGTAGTTGCTGGAACTCTTGTGGAGCGACTCCGCCGTCAATTGCGGATGCGCGAGGAAGCCGAAGATACCGACCCGATAGTTGAAGCCGACGACAACGACTCCTTTTGCAGCCAGCTTCGCGCCGTCATACAGGGGATATGCGGCCGAGCCACCGACGAACGCGCCGCCATAAATGAACACCATGACCGGACGGTGTGCGTTTCGGTAGTGGCCTGCCGTCCAGACGCTGATGGTCAGGCAGTCTTCACTGGTCTTCTGGCCGGTGGAAATCACATAGGGCGTCTGCATGCAGTCGGCGCCGAAATGTGTAGCATCTCGCACGCCGGACCAGGGAACTGGTGGCTGTGGCGGGCGCCACCGGAGGGAACCTATGGGCGGGGCGGCGTAGGGGATGCCTTTGAAGGTGAGAATCTGGCGACCCGCGGTGTCGGCGCCGGCAGTCCTCCCGCCTACCGATCCAGTGGCAGTGTGAACGATCAAATCCGTGGGGGGTTGGGCGAATGCGAAAGGGCCAGTCAGCGACAGCACAGCCCAGATCGCCCTTGCGCGCCATTTCACTGGGCGTCCCCGCGAGGGTGCGGCGCGAGCGTCTCCATAATCAACCGCTGCGTAGCATTCTCATCAACTGCCAGGCAGACCGCGACATTTGGGTCGCCGGCTACCGGCCGGGTGTAGCCATGCTCGTCGACCGTGATTCGCATGGGCGTCACCGGACAGCTCGATGGCAGCAGAAGTGATACGACCGGAACCACATCGAACAGTGTCGGCGTGCTGCTCCAGCCGTTGTAGAGTCTCCATTGGTGATACAACAGGGCTAGGGCGTCAGACGCTGGTGATCCGTAGGCGAACAGGCGGTCGCGCCGGACCTCATCGAATTTGATCTGCGTCGAATCGAGCGGAAACATCTTCACCGCAATACCGGATTGCAGCAGGATGCGCAGGCCCTGGGGTGCCGAGACGACGTTGTATTCGGCGCTGGGCTGGTCTACGGGTATGGCCCCGCCCACGTTGTACCCGGCATGGATCGATCCGCCCATGAGTACGACTTGCTTGAGCTTGTGGATCGCATCAGCATCACGCCGCTGCAGCGCCTCTATGTTGGTGAGTGGTGCCAGGGCGATGAGCGTAATTTCTCCCGGCCGCTTGCGTACCTGGTCCCTGATGAACTCGACGGCATCCGGTGCAGGCGCGGTATCGGTGGCCCCCAGGGCCCACTTCTTTTGTGTGAACGCGGATTTATTCGGCGTTGCAGGCCCTTCCGCAACAACCACCTTCTGGCGCCCCAGTGCCGCCAGCAGCCGCCGAACCAACAGTGTGCGGGTGTGCGTATCCCCCCAGGCGGTGGTGATCCCGATCACGTCCAGGCGGGAATCCCGAAGGGCGACCGCCAGCGCGAACGCATCATCAATGTCATCGCCGACATCTGTGTCAATGATGACGGGCTGGCCCATTACGGGCCGGCCCGTGCCGGGCTCGCCCATTGCGGGCTGGCCGAACGCGAAAGCCGCTGCGCACAGCAGGCTGACCGCTTTCGCCGCAACACGTCGCATGACCGTACCCCGCCGCTGGTGGATCAGTTCAAGTAGATGAAGCGTGCAACACACAGGATTGCGAGGAAATAGACCAGCCAATCACCGCGTTTCGCCTGTCCGCGCACGAGCTTGAGAACGGCATGGCTGGTAATGCCGAACGCCAGACCGTTCGCGATCGAATAGCTCAGAGGGATCATGATCAGGGTCAGAAATGCGGGAATGGCCGCTGCGGGGTCAGCCCAGTCCACTTCGGCGAGAGCACCCATCATCATGGCTCCCACAAGGACGAGAGCAGGTGCCGTTGCAGCTGTGGGGATGGCCTGCACCAGGGGAGCGAAAAACAGCGTGCACAAGAAGAGCACTCCGACCATGATACTCGTAAGGCCTGTACGGCCGCCGACGGCGACACCCGAGGCACTCTCAATGTAACTCGTGACCGGACTGGTGCCGGCGACGGCGCCCACCATCATCGCCGTTGAATCCGCCAGCAGAATCCGATTCAGCCTCGGGATGGACCCGTCCGGGGCAACCAGCCCGGCGCGCTTGGTGACCGCCACCAGCGTACCGACGTTGTCGAACATGTCGACGAACAGGAATACAAAGACAATTTCGACCAACGATAGAGCGAAACCACCCTTCAGGCTCAGCGCCTGCCCCAGGTCGAGTTTGAACGCAGTGGCTGACAGGTCCCCCAGGCTATAGGCGCCATCCGGGATATGGGCAAGACCTAACGACCACGCGATGACTGCGGTCACCAGGATCCCGAGCAGTATGGATGCCTTGACCCCCCGCGCCTGCAGGGCGGAGATCACCAACAATCCCAGGAGGGCGATGGCCGCGGTAGAGGTTGTCAGCTTGCCCAGACCCACCATGGTGCCGTGCTTCGCGACGATGATCCCGGCATCACTGAGGCCGATAAAGGCGATGAACAGGCCGACTCCGCCTGCCACTGCCGAAAACAGCGAGCGTGGCAGCGCGCTGATGATCAGTTGACGCACGCCGGCCACCGTCAATATCAAAAATGCCACACCGGATATGAACACGCAGCCGAGCGCCGTCTGCCAGGGCAGGCCCATGCCCTTGACGACGGTATAGGTGAAGTAGGCATTGAGTCCCATCCCCGGCGCCATCGCCAACGGATAGTTCGACAGCAGACCCATTAGGATGCAGCCGAACCCTGCAGCCAGGCAGGTCGCCACTGCTACGGCCGCGACCGGCATGCCCGCCTCCCCGAGGATGACGGGATTGACGACGACGATGTAGGCCATCGTCAGAAAGGTAGTCAGGCCGGCAATGAGCTCCGTTCTGACCGTGGTACCGTGGCTTTTGAGGCCGAAGATGCGTTCCAACATGCCGCGTCAGAACTTCACGCTGATCTGTCCGCCTACGATCCGCGGATCGTTGACGAAGCCGGTCGCGTTCTCGAAGTCGATGGCGCCGGTGGTCCGGATCTGATTCGTGCAATTGCGGCAAAATGCTGCAACTTCGTATTTCTTGTCCGACCAGGTGTAGCCCAGGCGCACCCCGCCTTGCGTCAAGGGAGCCCCGACGAACTCCTTGGACTCGTACAGGAAGAAGTTGATTTCACTGCGATACTGCCAGTCCGTGTAGAAATAGACCTCGCTGCCGGACCCGAGGGGAACGCTGTAGCGCAGTGACAGATCGCCACTCCACCGCGGCGCCTGCGGCAGTGGATTGCCGTCGATCAACGTCAGGCCCGCCGCATTGGAGGGGTTAGTGATGTGGCAGCGGATCTCAGGGCTGATGAAGGACCAGTTGAAGCACGGCCCCACCGCCAGGCCCTTGTCCTCGATGCGGGTCTGATTGAAGCTGCCGCTGAGATTGATCGCGAGGTTGGTAACCGGGCGCACCTCGAAATCGAGCTCGGCGCCCTTGCCCTTGCTGTGCGCGGCGTTGATCAGGGCGGTCACATTGGAGCTGCCGCCAACGGCCGTCAGCTGTTGATGGCTGACATCGTAGTAGAAGACATCGAAGGCTATCCGGGCGTGGCGATCGAACAATTCCGCCTTGATTCCCGTTTCGTAGGAAATGTTCTTCTCGGATTGCGCAACCTGGATTGCCTGGGTACCGGTCGGTGCGCCGAAGCTCGGGGCTCGGAAGCCGGTAGCGACGCGCGCGTACAGGTTGACATCCGGTTGCACCTGCCAGGTGGGGCTCAGGTCCCAGCTGACGTTCGATGCGTCCGCGGACTTCGAAAGTGGGCCTGTGAGGGGCAGGGGAGTACCGTCGGCGGCTTGCGCATAAGGCACGGAGAAAGTCTTATGATCCTTGGTGTAGCGCACACCGGCGCGCACCTTGACCTCCGGCAGGAAAGCGTATTCGAGCGACCCAAACACCGCCTGGGCATCGTTCTTCTGTTGCGAGATAGTGGAGTCGGTCAGCGTAAAGCCCAGCGTGTCATAGTCGTTGCCCACCGCTTTCACGTTTTCGTCGAAAATGAAAATGCCGGCCTGTCCTTGCAGGGGACCCTCGAGCCGGGAGACGGCCCGTAACTCCTGGCTGAGTTGGTAGTGATCAACGATGCCGCCGCCGGTCTCTACACTGAACGGAATAAAACCGGGCCCGGAGGGAACGGCCGGGTTAACGAGCCCGCCCGGACCATACCCGCCGTCGATGTCGCCGATCGTGTTGTAGTGCAGGATGGACTCGTAGCCCGTGATCGATTGCAGCGTCACGCTCGGAAGGTTCCACGTCACATGGACGCTCGCGCCAATGCTGCTGTAGGACTGGCCGTTGTACCCGTCGGCAAAGAATTGCGCAGGATCGAACCCGGCAACGAGGTTATTGTTGCCCAGCTGGATGATGTTGGCGCGGAACAGGCGCGCGGAGCCGTTCAATATGCGTCCATGTACGTTGAACAGGGCGGTGAGGTCGTCGGTCGGCTTGTAGAGCAGTTGCAGCCGCGCGCCCCAGTCATCGTAGCCTTCCAGCTTGGTATGGTTGATGGGGTCAGTGACCCAATCATCCCGATGCTGCCCCTGGAAGGCCGCCCGGAACGCGAGCTGGTCGTTGACCGGAACATTGATCATGCCGGTGAAGTTGGCCGTGTTATAGGTCCCGTCCGACACGCTGGCGGAGCCCAGGAACTGACCTATCACCGGCTTGGCGGATTCGAGCTTCACGACGCCCGCCGGCGTGTTGCGGCCAAAGAGGGTGCCCTGGGGGCCGCGCAGGACCTCGACATCCGCCTGGTCGAACACCGGGAAACCCTTGAGGGCCGGATTCTCCTGCACGACGTCGTCATAGACGAGGGAAACCGGTTGCGAGGCGAAGGAGTTGAAATCGGTGTTGCCGTAGCCGCGGATGTAGAAGCGCGGAAAGGTACGGCCATTCGATGATTCGATGTTGAGGCTGGGCACCGCGAAGGCGAGCTGGCGGATGTCCTGGCCTGAGGTACCCAGTGCCTCGAGCGGCTCGCCGCTCAATGCCGAGGCCGAGACGGGAACATCCAGGAGCCTTTCCTCGCGGCGCGTGGCCGTAACGATCACTTCCGCTACGGTTGCGGAGTCAGCCGCCTCGGCGGGCGTCTCTGCTGCCCGGCTGGGGCCGGGCGCCAGCAGCAGGGCCGGCGCGGATGCCACGGCCGTCAGAACGAGTATTTGAGCACGCCTGCGGCGGCCCAGGTGGCTCTTTACGCAACGCAGCAATGCCGATGAACACCAGTTACCGAGTTCCATCGCCTCTCTCCCCGCGGTTGCCTGCGCGAGACACCCCTCACGCGCGTGCTTGATTGTTTGTTCGTCGGTCGCGCAGTTTTGGTGACCCCAGCGCGATTCGTTGCATCCAGTTAGTAAAACGTTACACTAGATTTCGTGAAAAGCTACACCATGCACCGGCTCGCTGTAAAGGTGTCCGCTGTTGCGCAAATGCAGCAGCGTACCCTGCGGGCCGGCCGAGCCGAAGCAGGGGGCTCGTGGCGCCGCCGCCGGCCAGCGGTCCCGGGGACGAACGGCCTAAGAGGCATGACGTATGGCGACAGTTAAGGACATCGCCACCGCTGTTGGTGTCTCGGTCGCAACAGTATCGAACGTCCTCAACGGCAGGCCCAACGTCGGGCACATCATCCGCAGGAAGGTATTGCATGCAGCCAAGCAATTGGGCTATCGGCCCAATCGGGCAGCGCAGGCCATGCGCACGGGGCGTACTCGCGCCATCGGACTCGTCCTGCCGGATCTGACCAACCCTTTCTTTCCGGAGCTTGCGCAGGCAGTGGAGAGCACGGCGCGCAGCCTCGGTTTGCTGGTGTGCCTGATCGACAGCCAGGGTAGGACGGACGGCGAGTCGGATGGCTTCGCCATGCTGATGCAGCATGCCGTGGATGGTGTGATCTGGTGCCCGCTTGGATCCCGTCCACCCGCCGTCCTTAAGAAGCTCGACCGGCCGGTCGTATTGATCGACCGCCCGGGCCCAGGATACGCCGTCGTTCACTCGAACTACGTGATGGGCGGAGAATTGCTGGCGCAATATGCGCTTCGTATGGGGCACAGGCGGGTCGGCCTGCTATGTGGCCCTCAGGATCTGGAGAGCGCGCGGCAGCGGCGCGAGGGCTTCGTCAATGCCTCGCCGGGCGAAATCGAGATTGCCTGGGAGGTCAATGTTGGTTTTGATGGCGCGCTGACTGCTGCAGCGGTGGAGGCCCTCGAGCACCGCCGGAATGCGACCTTGATCGTCGCGGGCAATGACCTGATCGCCATCAGTGCAATTCGTTACTTGTCCGAGCACGGCGTCAATGTGCCCGAGGATGTCTCCATCACGGGCTTCGATAACATACGGTGGACAGACGTCGTGACGCCACGCCTGACGACAATCGCGCAGCCCCTGGGTGCCATCGGCAAGAAAGCGGTCGAATTGATGCACGGGAGCATGTCAGGTGAGAAGATATCGGCTCGCCGCACCATCTTTGATGTGAAGCTCATAGAGCGTGATTCAGTGAAGCGTATCGGCCGTCGATAGGGTGCGCCACCCGCGCCGTCCGGCGCGGGGTGCGGCGCGTACGGGTATTGCGCGAGGAGGAGAAGTTAGCATGGCGAACACACCCCGAATTGCCGTCGTAGGCAGCGCCAACACTGACCTCATCACATTCGCGGATGCGTTCCCGCGGCCCGGTGAAACCATCTTTGGCACGGGTTTCGATCTCGGCTTCGGGGGCAAGGGCGCCAATCAGGCCGTTGCAGCCAGGCTGTGCGGCAGCGAAGTGCTGATGGTCGCAAAGGTTGGGAAGGACTTATTCGGCGAGGCGACGGTCAAGAACTTTGCCGCCTTTGGAATCGATACCACCCACGTGCAGATCATCGAAGGGGCGCCCACCGGGGTAGCTCCCATCTTCGTCGAGCCCAGTGGCCAAAACCGGATCATCGTCGTCAAGGGTGCCAATGACCGGCTGACGCCCGCCGACGTGGACGCGGCTGCGAGCGATCTGCGGCACGTGGACACGATCATCCTGCAGTTCGAGATCCCGCTCGAGACCATTTATCACACCGTGCGCTTCGCACGAGCCAACAAGATCCGCTGCATCGTCAACCCGGCACCCGCGCTCCCAGCGAGTCTGGCAGACCTCAGCGGTGCGGATTACTTCATCCCGAATGAGACCGAGGCTGAGGCCATCACTGGGCGGCCTGTCAGTACGTTGGAGGATGCGGGAGCCCGTGCGACAGAGTTGCTGCAAAAGGGATTCCAACGTGTGGTAATCACCTTGGGAGCGCGCGGCTCGTTGCTGGCAGGCCCTGCGGGCCACGCTCACGTAGCGCCGTTCCCGGTGACGTCTGTGGACACTACCGGCGCCGGTGATGCATTCATAGGAAGTCTTGCTGTGTTTCTCGCTGAAGGGATGGCGGAGAACGACGCCCTGGCGCGCGCGAATTTGTACGCCGCGCTATCCACCACTCGCGTGGGGACGCAGAAGTCATTTCCGACCCGTGCCGATTTCGAAGCGCAATGGCTGCGGCGGGGCAAACGGGCGGTATAGCAAGAAGAACGAATTTGGCGCGCGCGGCGCGCCCAACAGCAGGGGGTGATCCAATGTTCGTGGTGCATAGTTATCCGCTGGCGGTCCTGTTCTGCGTGCTCACCATGCTTTGCTGGGGGTCGTGGGCCAACACCCGCAAGCTCGCTCGCAAGGACTGGCGCTTCGAGTTGTTTTACTGGGACTATGCGCTGGGCGTTCTGTTGTTGACGCTGGTCCTGGGTCTCACCCTGGGAAGCGCCGGTACGGAGGGTCGGCCCTTCATGGCCGACCTGTCACAGGCCTCGAGTGACAGCATCCGCTCCGCTTTGCTCGGGGGAGCGATCTTCAATCTGGCCAACATTCTGTTGGTCGCCGCTATCGAGATCGCGGGCATGGCCGTTGCTTTTCCGGTGGGCATCGGCCTTGCGCTCATTATCGGAGTGGTCGTGAACTACCTTGCGGTCCCAGTGGGCAACGTCGCTCTGCTCTCGGCGGGCGTCGCTCTGGTCATCGTGGCGATCATCCTGGACGCGGTCGCCTACCGCCGGCTGCCGGGCGGGGCTGCGGGTGTGAGTACCAAGGGATTGGTCCTGTCAGTCGCCTGCGGGATATTCATGGGTATGTTCTACCGTTTCGTTGCCGCCGCGATGTACGCGGATCCCGCCAGCCCGGATCCCGGCAAGATGGGTCCTTATGCAGCGGTTTTCGTGTTTGCGGTCGGGATATTTCTCAGCAACTTCGTGTGGAACACGCTGGTCATGAAGAAACCTTTCATCGGCACCCCAGTGAGATTCGCACAGTATTTCGAGGGCGACTTCAACACTCACCTGACCGGCATCCTGGGCGGCGTGATCTGGGGGCTCGGCATGTCTCTCAACCTGCTGGCCTCGGGCCGCGCGGGATTCGCGATTTCCTATGGGTTGGGCCAGGGCGCCACCATGATCGCGGCCTTTTGGGGCGTGTTCATCTGGAAGGAATTCCGAGACGCACCCTCCGGGACGTCAAAGCTGCTCGCAGCAATGTTCGCCTGCTTTCTGACCGGGTTGGCGCTGCTCGTCCTCGCGCGCACATGAATACCGGGGTGCCGCTCGACCTCGATTGGATTGAGGGTGTTCGGGTGAACACCAGCGCCGTTGAGCGTCGCACGGCTACCCTGACTGCGCGGCGAACGGTCAAAAAGGATTGGCAGGTAGCCTGGCTCCTGAGGGCTATTACCTGCATGGACCTCACGACTCTCTCCGGGGACGACACGGAGGAACGCGTGCGGCGTTTGTGCGCGAAGGCGATGCAGCCGGTGTCTTACAGCGTGAGAGAGGCCCTTCGCATCCAGGATTTTCCGGTTCAGGTGGCCGCCGTGTGTGTCTACCATCTGTTCGTGGAGACAGCCCGGCGCGCGTTGGAGGGAACCAACATCCGCATCGCGGCCGTCTCCACCGGCTTTCCAACGGGCCTGAATGCATTGGAGGAGCGCCTCGCGGAAATCCGGCGCTCGGTTTCTGCGGGCGCGCACGAGATTGATGTCGTAATCACGCGGGCGCACGTATTCGGCGGTCAATGGCAACGTTTGTATGATGAGATCGTGGCTTTTAAGCAAGCGTGCGGGCCGGCGCACTGCAAGGTCATCCTGGGGACCGGTGATCTGGGCACGTTGCGCAATGTTGCGCGTGCGAGCTGGGTCGCCATGATGGCCGGCGCCGATTTCATCAAGACTTCCACGGGAAAGGAGACTGTGAATGCAACGCTGCCCGTAGGCCTCGTGATGGCGCGTGCGATCCGCGAATATTCCGAGCGGACCCACATGGCTGTCGGATTCAAGCCAGCGGGTGGGATCCGCACCGCCAGGCAGTCCCTGGAGTGGCTGACATTGATGAAGGAGGAGTTGGGCCAGGATTGGCTGCAGCCGGACCTGTTCAGATTCGGCGCCAGCAGCATGTTGGGCGATATCGAGCGGCAGCTGGCCTTCCATGGCAGCGGACGCTATTCCGCTGCTTACCATCATCCACTGGCCTGAGTGCTCGAATATGAACCCGGCAAACACCTCCGTGGTCGAAAAATTCCGGACGATGGACTACGGCGTGGCGCCCGAAGACTCCGGTCTTTCGTTCGCGTGGCTGGATCAGTTCAACCGCCGCTTCGGGCACTTCATTGGGGGCGCATGGACCGCACCCGCTCAAGGCCAGTATTTCGAGACCTCCGATCCGTCGACGGGCGACAAGCTCGCGGACATTGCCGAGGGTAGTGCGGCTGATGTCAACGCTGCCGTCACGGCAGCCCGTGCTGCACTTCCGGGTTGGCAGGCGCTGACGCCGCACGCCCGCGCTCGGTTTCTCTATGCGCTCGCGCGTCAAGTGCAGAAGCATTCGCGACGGCTTGCCGTGCTGGAAACGATCGACAACGGCAAACCGATCCGTGAGAGTCGCGATATCGACATTCCGTTGGTCGTCAGGCATTTCTACTATCACGCCGGCTGGGCGCAGCTTCTGGCACAGGAATTTCCGGGCTACCAGGCTTGTGGGGTCGTCGGTCAGATCATTCCCTGGAATTTCCCGTTGCTGATGCTCGCGTGGAAGATCGCACCCGCGCTGGCGACGGGAAACACTGTTGTATTGAAGCCGGCGGAATTCACGCCGCTCACGGCCTTGGCGTTTGCGGAATTGTGCAACGAGGTTGGTCTACCGCCAGGGGTCGTGAATATCGTCACTGGAGACGGAACGACCGGTGAGGCCTTGGTCGTTCATCCGGGCGTCGACAAGATCGCATTCACAGGATCGACGGAAGTAGGCCGCGCGATCCGCAGGGCAACGGCCGATTCGCACCAGAAGCTGTCGCTGGAGCTGGGAGGCAAGTCGCCCTTTGTCGTGTTCGAGGATGCGGATCTGGACAGTGCCGTCGAAGGTCTGGTCGACGGAATCTGGTTGAACCAGGGCCAGGTTTGTTGCGCCGGCTCGAGGCTGTTGATGCAGGAGAGTATTGCGGCGCAGTTGAGCCGGAAGCTGCAAGCGCGCATGGCCACGTTGCGGGTCGGTTCGCCCCTGGACAAGACAACCGACATTGGCGCCATCGTGGCGCCCGTCCAGTTGAAGCGAATCGAGGGGCTCGTCGCGCAAGGCGTAGCGGAGGGGGCGACGTGCTGGCAACCGGACATTGCGCTGCCCGCGCGCGGGCTCTACTACAAACCGACGCTGTTCACCAATGTCCACCCAACTTCGGTCGTCGCGCAGCAGGAGATCTTCGGTCCGGTGCTCGCGGCGATGACATTCAGGACCCCGGCTGAGGCGGTCGAGCTCGCCAACAATACGGCATATGGACTGGCGGCCAGCGTTTGGAGCGAGAGCGTGAATGTGGCGCTCCAGGTTGCCTCGCGAATCAAGGCCGGTGTGGTGTGGGTCAACAGTACCAATCTGTTTGATGCTGCAAGCGGCTTTGGTGGCTATCGACAGAGCGGTTTTGGGAGAGAGGGTGGCCGTGAAGGGCTGCGGGAGTATCTGGAGCCGGTGTGGTTTCGGAAGGCGCCGTTGTTGGCGCGGACGGCGGGTGCCGACATCGGCGCGCGGGAGCCCGACACTGCTGCCATTGATCGCACCGTGAAGCTCTACATAGGTGGCAAACAAGTCCGGCCCGACTCGGGCTACAGTATCGAGTGCCGCAGCAGCAAAGGCGTCCTGCTCGGCGAGGTGCCGCTGGGGAATCGCAAAGATATTCGCAACGCCGTCGAGGCGGCAGGCCGTGCGCACCAATGGGCCAACGCCACCGCTCACAATCGTGCCCAGGTTCTCTACTACCTTGCCGAGAACCTCTCGCAGCGTACGCAGGAGATCACCAGTCGCCTCTCGGCAGTCGTCGGTAGGAGGCAGGCCTCAAGGGAATTGAAGCTCGCGATCGAGCGGGTGTTTTCGTATGCCGCCTGGGCCGATAAATACGAAGGTGCCGTTCACTCGCCGCCGTTCAGGAATGTGTCCCTGGCCATGAACGAAGCACTCGGGACCGTGGGCGTGGTCTGCCCTGAATCGGCGCCATTGTTGGGGTTCCTGTCAATGGTGCTGCCGTTGGTAGCGGCAGGGAACTGCGTGGTGGCCGTGCCCTCGGCCGCCTATCCGTTGATCGTGGGCGACTTGTACCAGGTGTTGGAGACGAGTGATGTGCCCGGAGGGGTCATCAACATGGTCACTGGCCGCCCCCCGGAGCTGCTGAAGGTCTTGGCAGAGCACGACGATGTAGATGCGGTCTGGTGTTACGGTGATGAAATCTTGTGTGCTACGGCCAAGCGAGCATCGGCCGGCAATCTCAAGCAGGTGTGGACGAACGAGGGACGCCAAATCGATTTCTTCAGTGAACGCCAGGGCGAGGGCCGTTGGTACCTGGACCACGCCCATCAGGTCAAGAATATCTGGGTGCCCTACGGAGAGTGAGCGCCGCGGGCCGGCACGGCCCGGGCGCTTTGCACCAAATCTCTGTTGCCACTAGGGAACGGCAGGCTTCCATGCGAATCCGTCGCCGTCCGCCACGATGTGCCCGACGCCCGGGAACGGAAAGTGAGGCGCGTATACCAGCTCCTGGTCTTTGGCCAACCGAGCCAGCGTAGCGCGGCGCGTAGGCTTCGCCAGCGTGGAGTCATTGTCGTACTGGATCGTCCACTGCGGCTTCTCGAGCGACACGATCGAGCTATGCGCCAAGTCACCGATGTCGAGCAGGCGAGAGTCCCCGGAGACCAACTCGTAGCCGACGTGTCCGGGCGTGTGACCATCGAGCGCAACCGATGTAACTCCCGGAGCGACCTGGGAACCGGGCTCGAACGTGCGGACGTGTCCTGCGACTGCCTTCACCACTTCCTCTGGGGCTTGCTTCTGCATCCACGCCCACTCCGCGCTCGACATTCGTATCGTGGCCTTCGGGAAGGTAAGGTGGCCGCTCGCGTCTACGAGGCCGCCACTGTGATCGAAATGGGAATGTGTGATCAGCACGTCAGTCACTGCCTTCGGCGATATGCCGGCCTCGCGGAGGCTGGCCACCAAGGCTCCATGGATTTTTTCGCCGACCCCTGAATCGAGCAGTAGTACACGCCTGCCTGTGCGCACGAGAAGCACGTTCACGCTAAGGGTTATGCGGTCCGTGGGCACACCGGCGACGCGCAGCACATCGCTGACAGCGGCCGGGCCTGCATCCATGCCAAAGGTCTTGCCGTCGTTGGCAATTACGAATTGGGCGTCATGCAGTACCGTAAGTTTTAGCGTACCAACGCGAAAGGACTTCTCCCTCGGGGGAACCGAAGCCGGACCGAATGTATCCGCGGCGGGAACGCCGATGGAAAATCCAAGGCCCAAGAAAGTCAACAGGTAGATCACAGCGCGCATCGCTCACTCCAGAACGGACAGGGCAGGCATTGTACCGCGTGCCGAGGTTAATGCGTCGGCGAGGGTGCCTTCAGCAAACTCAAAGTCATCCGCTCGAGCTTCGAGACGTCGACGTCGAAAATGACGTTCACAGGCCGTTCACCCAACCCCGGACCTTCATCGAGAGACCAGCTCAGCGTGTCCCCGTAACCCGCGCTGAAGCTCGTATCGACGTCGACCAGAAGTGTCGTACTGCGCGTTGAGATCGAGGGATCTAACCACACGGCAACTGCAAGCTCATCCCACATCGGATAGGACTGGCCAAACTGGCCGAGATAGGCCGCGAAGGGTGCCTGACCCTTGGCGACATCCTGAATGAACTCCGGCTTGAAGAATGTTGCGGTCGTGGGGTCGATGGGAACTTCGGTGATCTTTTTCCAGGGCTCGTGCAATACGATCGAGGCGGCCTCCGGATCCCATCGCATATTGAACTCACGCCGGGGGGCGTTGGCGTATTCGGCGGCAAAGGAATTGCCGGCCGCAGTGGGTTTAAAGCTACCTCCCATGAAAACGAGCTCTTTCGCCAGCGAGGAAAACTCCGGGTCCAGCCGCGCGGCCAGCGCCAGGTTGGTAAGGGGTCCGGCGGCTACAATGCTGACCTGACCGGGAAACTCGTGCACCTTTCGTACGAGAAAGTTCGCTGCGCTCTCGCGCGCCGGCTGGATCTTCGGTTGACCGGCTGGGGAGGGCGGCACCAGGGATGGATCCGCGTGATAGGGGGAGCGGCGCACGGTCCCTTCGGTCGGCCAGACCTCAGTCCACGCTCCCTTGTAAAAGAGCTTGCCGTACAACGCCTCCCAGTGCTTGTTCCGGGCCTGCGTGTTGACGAGCGGGAACACCGCCCCGGGATAAACCGGGACTTCGGTGCGGTGTGCGATTTCCAGCAATCGCAACGTATGACTGACTTCCTCGTCTCGCCATCCATCGCCGCTCGGAATCGTGATGCCAAGCACTTCGACGTCCTTGGACTGCAGCAGCATCAGGATGGCCTGCATGTTGGAGCCTGCCGGGCCGAAGGCATCCTGATCGATGATGACCTTGCGCCGTGCACTGCTATCCGCAGCTGTGGCGAGACCACAGGTGAGACTCAGGACAATCACGAGCAGCGTCGGCAACAGGACACTCAGCCTCGAATATGCATTCATTCCAGGATCTCCGCGATCGCACAGGCAACCGTTGAGGTTGCGCGCCGCAAGTCGTTCAAACGCAGGCATTCGTCTGCGGCATGGCCATTCGCCTCCGCTAACGTGCGCGGACCCGCGCCGTACAGCACGGTGGGAATGCCAGCGTTGGCATAGTGGCGGGCATCCGTATACAGGGGCACGCCGTGTTCAGCTATTGGTACGCCAAAGAACGTCTCTCCGTGGCGTTGTAGTGCTTGTGTCAAGCGCTCAGCACCTGGGACATGCACGAGCGGGAGCGCCAGGAGGACCCGCCGGATCTCGACACGGATCCCGCTGAACGCGGCGCCCGCGCGTTCAATAATTCCGCGCAACTCAGCTTCTGCCTCCTCCGGCTTTTCCTCAGGAATCATGCGCCGGTCGATTCGGAAGGTGACGCGGTCGGGCACAACATTGGTGTTGATGCCGCCCTCTATGAGCCCAACGTTCACCGTCGAATGGGTGATGCCCGAAACCGCTGAGCGCCGCGTTTTCAAAGTCTCCCGAGAGTCGTAGATGGACTTCAAGATGCTGGTCGCGGCTGCCAATGCATCAATACCCGACTCGGGCATCGCCGCATGCCCCTGTCTGCCGCGCACAGTGACTTCCAGGTGCAGACACCCGTTGTGTGCGGTGGTAACCGCATAGGAAAAGCCCGCGCAAATTGCATAGTCGGGCCGGCTCAAGCCTTGCTTCAGCAGCCAGCGCGGACCGATTTCTCCTCCCACTTCTTCGTCATACGTAAGGTGCAGCTCGACGCTGCCATTGAGCGCGTGTCCGTTGCCGCCGAGCTCCTGCAACGCGCGCAATGCGTACGTGTACGTTGCGAAATCGGATTTGCTTACGGCAACTCCACGGCCATACATGGTTGGCCCATGCGTCGGGTCGCTGACTATCTCGGCCCCGTACGGATCCCGGGTCCAGCCCAACCCGGGCGGCACCACATCGCCGTGTGCATTGAGTGCGATGCATGGCCCACCGTTGCCAAAGCGATGCCGAACGATGAGATTCGTCGCCGAAATCATGCCGACGGCCCGGACAGAATCGACCGGCACCGGGTGGGCCTCAACGGGTAATCCCATCGCTTCCAACAAGGTCAGGACGCGCTGCGCATGCGCGGCGCAGTCGCCGGGTGGATTGTCGGTGGGAATCTTGACTACTTCGGCGAGGAAGTTGCACTCGGCAGCGAAGCCGGTGTTGACGATCTTGCCGATCTGGGTTTCTAGAGCGGATGTCATGATGGTACCGGGAAGTTCAACAAAAAGTCTTTGAAGGCGCGAGCCGCGAGATCGGCGTCGTCCACACTGAGCGTCTCGGAAGGGTGATGGCTGATACCCCCGTTTCCGCAACGCACGAAGAGCATCCCCATGTCTGTGATGCCTGCCATGACCATCGCGTCATGTCCGGCTCCGCTCGGGAGGCGCCGCACCTCAGGGGCACCGGTGACTCGTCCGATGCTGGCTGCCCACAGCTGCTGCAACTTTGGAGCACAGGGGACACAACCGACGTCTAACACCTTGCGCCATTGAATTTCAACATTGCGGCGCGTGGCGATGCGCTTTGATTCGGACAACACAGCGGCGAATGCCGCGTCTCGTACTTCGTCGCTGTCAGCGCGGATGTCTACGCTGAGATCGCACCGTCCAGGAATTACATTCATCGCACCCGAAGGAACCTGCAGCTGCCCGACTGTGCCTACCAGGCCCGGCTTGCCGCCACAGCACTTTTCGACGGCAAGCACCAGTTCAGCCGCGGCCACGGCCGCATCGCGGCGCAGAGGCATAGGAACCGTACCCGCATGCCCCGCCAGGCCTGTAATAGACACGAGTGAGCGGACGCTGCCGGCAATTGAGGTCACGACACCGAGCGGCGCTGATTCGTTGAGTAAGACAGGCCCTTGCTCAATGTGCACTTCGACGAAACCGAGAAGATCCCGCGGGGTGAGCGCCGCCGAGGGAATCGCCGCAGGATCCAACCCAGCCGCTCGCATTGTCTCCCGCAGTGAGATGCCATCGGCATCCACGCTGTCAAGTATGGCTGGATCGAATTGACCCGCCAGAGCCCGGCTGCCGAGAAATGTCGACTTGAATCGGACCCCTTCCTCTTCGGAAAATCCAATGATCGTAAGGGCGTACGGCAGGCGCACACCCGTAGCACGCAAGTGTGCGGCCACGGCTATAGGAAGAAGGATCCCAAGGCGGCCGTCGAACTTCCCCGCGTCGATGACGGTGTCATAGTGAGATCCAGTCAACAGAGTCGGGGCGCTCCCAGCAGTGCCGAACCAGTGTCCAATCACGTTGCCAACGGCATCCATTTCGACCTGCAATCCAGCCCCTAACATCCAGTCACGAATCAGCGCCGCTGTAGCACGGTGCGCAGCCGTAAGATAGGAGCAGACGAGCGCGTCCTGGCGTTCGCTGATGAGCGCCAGCTGTTCCGCCATCGCGATGATGCGAGAACCCAACGGCTCGTTCACCGCCTCGGCCAGGCGGAATCCGGCGATTCGGCCGATCTCCCGCAAAGCGACCGTACGCTCATGCTCAATGGTGTTCGTGATCCGCCGCTCGAGGGCCGAGATCACCGAGGCGCGATTGTGACCCTTCACCGCGAGCACAAAGGGGAAGCCGAACTTCTGTGTATAAAGGCCGTTGAGCTGTTGTAATCGGGCGAATTCTTCGGGGGTGCACTCTGCGAGCCCCGCGCCCTGTTGCTCCCGAGTGGATTCCGGGGTGAGCTCACCGCGTATTGCCGCACGACCCGCGAGCTCGGGATGTGCTCGGATCAGGGCCAGTTGCTCATCGATGCTCGCGATATCAACAGCGTCACACATTGCGGCGTGGAGCGTCAAAACTGAACTGAAGGGACGTGCGCGTGCAACGCGCTCGGGAACCCAAGGTGAACGCTCGAATATACCCGACAGCGCCGCGACGAATTGCGGTGGTGGCAGCGCATTGAGCTCCTCCAGGGTAATCACGAGCGTCGATGTGCGGGGTCAGGCGTCATAATGGCCCCCGGCGGGTACTGGGAGATCCAGTGCCGCGCGATGTCGATCCGGCGGCAGACCCATACATGCTCGTGCTCCAAAACGTAATCAAGGAAGCGCTCCAGCGCGGCGATGCGTCCAGGACGTCCGATCAATCGGGCATGGAGTCCGACCGACAGCATTTTGGGCGCGTCGAGCCCAGCGGGATCCCCCTCGCGGTACAGAGTATCGAATGAGTCGCGTGCGTAGTCGAAGAACTGTGTACCCGAGTTGAAACCCTGCACGCTCGCGAAGCGCATGTCATTGCAGTCCAGCGTGTAGGGCACGATCAAATGTGGAACGTTGCTTGCACCACCGTTGATCGTCACTTGCGTCCAATAGGGCAGGTCGTCAGCGTACGAGTCTGAATCATAGACGAACCCTCCATGTTCCAGGACGAGCCGCCGTGTGTTTGGGCTGTCACGGCCGGTGTACCAACCCTCAGGCGCCGCGCCAGTTACCTCTTTGATTATTGCGACAGCTTCCGCCAGATGTGCACGCTCTGTGGCTTCATCGGCGAGCTGGTAACTGATCCAGCGTAGACCGTGGCCGGCGACCTCGTGCCCGAGCTCGCGGTAGGCGGCCGCGGCCTCCGGGTGACGCCTGAGAGCTAACGCGGCAGCAAAGATTGTAAGCGGCGTTTTGCGCCGCTCGAACGCACGCAGAACACGCCACAACCCTGCGCGTGAGCCGTACTCGAACAGCGACTCCATGCTCATGTGGCGCATGGGGAAGGCCTGCGCACCGATGATCTCCGAGAGGAACGTTTCCGAGGCTGCATCACCATCCAGCACGCAGTTTTCTGCGCCTTCCTCGTGATTCAAGACGAACTGCACCGCGACGCGGGCCGCTCCAGGCCAGCGAGCATGCGGAGGCCGGCGTCCGTAACCGATGAGGTCGCGGGGATACTTCTGCGGTGACTCACTCATAAGACTCGCCGGCCGTTTGAAAACACGGAGCGCAGATCGACACTCTTTCCTGTTGGTTCTTCCAGTCTCAAATCGGCGAGAACCTGATCGAGGTGCTGGGCCATTAACCCGGCAGCGCGTGGCTCCCGGCGCTCGAGCGCCATGGCGAGCTCGCGATGCTCGTCGGGTGGGCAGCAGGGCGCACCCGGTGTCTGGTAAACCGCAATGATCAGCGAGGACCGCGAGACCAGGTCGCGCAACATGTCCATCAGGATCTGGTTGCCAGCGATCTGAGCCACGATCAGGTGGAACTCCCCGGAAAGCTTGAGCGAAGCGCGGCGATCACTCTGGCGCCAAGCGGCCCACTCATGCGCAACGTGGTCATGGATACGCTTGCAGTCCGTGCGGCTGGCGGACTCGATGAAACCCGCAACCGTTCCGGCTTCCAACACGCGGCGGGCGGCGAATACCTCGCGAGCTTCGCGGACCGAGGGTTTGGAGACTATGGCCCCCCGATTGGGCATCAGAGTCACTACCCGCTCATGGGCGAGACGTTGCAGGACCTGACGCAACCGTGTCCGCCCGAGACCGAAGATCTCACACAGACGCTCCTCGACGAGGCGCGTCTCCGGCGGCAAGCTGTTATCGATGATTGCCGACCAGATCTGGTCGTAGACATCGTCCACGTTGGCACCATTGGCACCGTTTGTGCGTTTTCTGCGCGCACGCGCGCCTGTATTCACGCTACTCTGACCTCGCGGCCGAGAACATAGGTACGGGAGACGACCCGATCATCGCCTAAAGTCATTAGCACCAACAGCTTCTCCGCCAGGGTACGTGACTGCGCCGTGCGCCGAGCGATCAACGGTGTTGCACGCAGGTTAAGAACTATGAAGTCGGCCTCCGCGCCGACCGCGAATCTGCCGACCTGACTCTCAACACCCAGAGCGCGTGCTCCGCCCAGAGTGGCGAGATAGAACGCGCGTAAGGAGGAGAGGTGTTGATGGGTCAGTTGCGCAACCCTGTAAGCGTCACCGAGTGTCCGCAGCATGCTGAAGCTGCTGCCACCGCCGACATCAGTTGCTATCGAAAACGGCATCCCAGCATCATCCGCGGCAGCTATATCGAAAAGCCCGCTGCCGAGATGGAGGTTGGAGGACGGGCAGAATGCCGCAGACGCGCCAGATTGAGCCATGCGAGCACGATCGGTTTGGTCGAGATGGATGCAGTGTGCATATATCGCGCGCTCGCGGAGCAGTCCGTATCCGTCGTACACGTCGAGGTAGCTACGGGCCTGCGGAAATAATTGCTTCACCCACGCGATCTCGGCGAGGTTCTCGGCCACATGGGTTTGGACGAGAGCGTCGGGGAAAGCCTTCGCGAGCTGCCCCGCACTTTCAAGTTGTGCGTCGGACGAAGTCACCGCAAAGCGGGGTGTGATCGCATACGACAGCCGCTCGCGGCCATGCCATTTCTCCAGCAGCTCGCGCGAGTCGCGCTCCCCTGTGGCAACGGTGTCACGCAGATACTCGGGACAGTTGCGATCCATCAGGACCTTGCCTGCAATCATGCGCATGCGCCGTGCAGCTGCGGCTTCAAAAAAGGCATCCACGGACGCTCGGTGAACTGTGCAGAACACCATTGCCGTCGTTGTGCCGTTGCGTACGAGTTCATCGAGGAAGAAATCGGCGACCTGCCGTGCGTACACTGGGTCCGAGAATCGCCGCTCCGTCGGGAACGTGTAATCCTCCAGCCAATCGAGCAACTGACGCCCGCCCGACCCGACAACGTCGGTCTGCGGGTAGTGGATGTGCGCATCTATGAAACCGGGGATGAGGAGGCTGTCGTTATGACTGACTATTTCCACATCGGGAGACAGATTCGGCATGAGTTCGTGAGCCCGACCGATCGCATCGATGTGTCCTGCGCGCGTGACCAACAATCCGTCCTCGAGAAACTCGAAGCTGCTGGGGTCGTCGTGCGCGCCGGGGTCGGAACGGAAGTGCAGAATGGCACCCCGATGCGCGCACGGTTGTGCAATGACGTCAGTGCGGAGCGCCACGGTCGATCCAAGTCAGCATTTCGGTTCGTTCTTCCTCGGTTATGCCCGTAATGTTGCCCAAGGGCATGGCGCGGGTGGCAATCTGTTGGCGCATCTGCTCGGTGTGGGCCAATATGCGTTCGGGTGTGTCGAGCAGTAGGCCGTTGGGAGCTGCAGTGAAGCCCGATTGGGTCGGGTTGACTGAGTGACAGCTCACGCACCGCTGGGCAACGATGGCGCGAATGCGTGCGAACCCTTGGGAATCACTGCTGCCTCCGCGTCCATCGTTTCGTTGCGGCATCAAGGCGACCGCGACGCCGGCGAGCGCCAGGAGGCCGAGCGCGGCAGGTAACGGCGATGTGCGGCCGTTGCGTTCGTGAGCTTTGTGACGGGCGACGAAATATAGTCGCATCGAAACCCCGGCAGCACAGATCGCGATCAACACGAGCCAGTTCTCGCGCGCTCCGTAGGTCATCGCGTAGTGATGGCTGATCATCACGAAGAGCACGGGTAGGGTGAAATAGGTGTTGTGCGTCGAGCGCAGCTTGCCGGCGATTCCGTGCTTGGGATCGGGCTCGCGTCCCTCCTGTTTGGCGCGCACGAGCTCGCGCTGACCAGGAATGATGACGAAGAACACGTTCGCCACCATGATCGTGCCGAGCATCGCGCCGAACTCCATATAGGCGCCACGCCCGCTGAACAGATGGCACAGTGCCCATGCAGCCGCGGATAGAAGCACGGTGAGGACAGCTGAGAGGGCGGGCCCGCTACGGCCCAGCGGTGAGCGGCACAAGCCATCGTAGACCAGCCAACCGCCGACAAGAAACGCGACACCGATGGCAATGGCAGCGGGCTTCGAGAGCGCCGCCACTGTTGTGTCGATTAGGTAGACCTCCGCCTGAGCGTAGTAGAGGAGGCTGAGCAGAAAGAAGCCGGAGAGGAAGGTGGTGTAGGCTTCCCAGTAGAACCAGTGAAGCAGAGGTGGCAGAGTCTCCGGTGCCACACGGTATTTGTGCGAGTTGTAGAAACCACCGCCATGTACGGCCCACAGTTCCCCTGCCACGCCGCGCCGAGCCAACGCCGGATCGTTGGGCGCCACGAGGTGATTGTCGAGCCATATGAAATAGAAGGATGAGCCTATCCACGCGATGCCTGCGACGAGGTGCAGCCATCGGCCGAGGAGGCTCAGCCATTCCAGCAGATAAGCGCTCATTGATCAGCCAACCTCGCTGCCGTGCAGGTGGCGCAATCGGATGACGTACATGCACCGGAGAGGGCATCAGACGGTGAGCCCCACGCGGCGGTCCCCCGCGAACTCTCAAGTCCTTGCAACAGCTGCGCCGCCACCGCGACCGCGATAGCGGCCGGCCACTTGTGGTTGACACCCTCCACCCCGATGGGCGAGACGAGTCGCGCAATCGTCGTTGCCGCAACGCCATCGCGCGCCAATCGCGACCGGAATCGCGCGCCCTTGCTCTTGGACCCGATCAGCCCGAGCCACGCAAAGTCGTTGCGCTCCAGGATTCTTCGGCACAACGCGTAGTCCAGTCCGTGGTCGTGTGTCATCACGAGAAACCGGGCACCAGCCGGCGCCGAATTGACGGTGTTGGCTGGCGTGCACACACACAGCGGGTGCACATTATCTGGCAGCGGGGTGGGTAACAGTTCTGCTCTTGAATCTATCCAGGTGACCTCAAATGGCAGGTCTGCCATGAGGCGGATTAGGGCTTGGGCCACGTGGCCGGCACCGTAAAGCCACAACGTCGCACGATCCCGTTCGATTCGCTCCAGCAAAGAGGCGTTCTCCTCGCTGTTTGAGGAGAACCGCAACCGCGGTTGAATATCTGCATGCTGTAGCAATCTGCGGACGACACCTTGACCAGAAACCTCCGTCACAATGGCGGTCACCGAATCACGCGAGGCTGCGTGCGCCGCCCGACGCAGAAAGGGCAGATCCGCTGGGGTGAACCGCTCCAACCAAAGTTGTACGACGCCGCCGCAGCACTGTCCCAATTCCCGGCCCAACACGAGCCGCCGCAGTTGCACTGAGGGAATTCGGAGCGAACGAGCGGCCTGCAGTGCCTGCCATTCCAGGTTGCCTCCGCCGATCGTTCCGTATGTTCCACTCTGGGAAACCAGCATGCAGGCGCCGGGTTCACGAGGAGAGGAGCCCCGCACCTCGGCAATCAACACGCGGGTGACAAGTAGCTCCCCCGCCTCGAGCAGACGGCATGCCACTCGAGGCCATGTGTCACTCAGAGCACGAAGCCACCGGCCAGGTGTTGCGGCAACCGCATCCTCGCTTGCGACGCCCATCGTCATACGTGCCTCCGGCTGGTGCTCTCGATAGCGCGAAGCACGGCCTCTGGTGTTGCCGGTGCGGTGAGCTGAGGCAACTCGCCGATTGCCCCGCAGGCGGCGCATGCGTCGCGAATCGCATGGAACACCGAGATCGCGAGCATCAATGGCGGTTCCCCGACAGCCTTGGAGCGATAAATCGTGTCCTCTCGATTGGGTGACTGCTCGAGTATCGTGATGGTCGAGCGCTCGGGCCAGTCGCGCGCGGTTGGGATCTTGTAGGTGGAAGGCGCATGCGTCTGCAGCGCTCCCCGAACATCCCACCAGAGCTCCTCGGAGGTCAGCCAACCCACGCCCTGGAGGAAGCCACCCTCGATCTGTCCTCGATCGATCGCGGGGTTCAGCGACGTGCCGACATCGTGCAGAATGTCGACTTGCAGCAGTCGCGTTTCTCCTGTCAGGGTGTCGACCCCCACTTCCGAGACTGCTGCCCCATAGGCGTAGTAGAAGAACGGGCGGCCGATCAAGGTCGTGCGATCCCAGTGAATCCGCGGAGTCCGGTAGTAACCCGTGGCGGAAAGGGAGATGCGTGCCGCGTAGGCCTCGCGCACGAGATCACCAAAGCTGACAGTCCGCGCACCGATGTGAACCTGCCCGTGCTCGAAGCGGACCTGGCTGGCGTCGATCGCAAATGCCTCGCACGCGTAGTCAACGAGCCGTTGCCGAATTGTGCGGGCTGCCGCTTGTGAAGCCATGCCGTTCAGATCGGAACCTGAAGAGGCAGCGGTAGCCGAGGTATTGGGCACTTTGCTTGTATCGGTCGTCGTGACACGGATAGCCGATAGCGGCACGCCGAGCTCCGCCGCCACGACCTGCGCCACTTTGATGTGCAGTCCCTGGCCCATCTCTGTGCCACCGTGATTCAGCAGCACGGTTCCGTCAGTGTAAACCTGCAGCAGTGCCCCAGCCTGATTGAACTGGGTTGCGGTGAACGAAATGCCGAATTTTACCGGCGTCAGTGCGAGCCCACGCTTGACGACGGGACTGCGGGAATTCCACTCCGCGATGACTTTCCGACGATCGCGATAGGCGCTTTCGGCCTCAAGCCGATCCACGAGGCTATGGATGATGTTGTCTTCGACCGTCTGGCCGTAGTGAGTTGTGTTTCGTTGCGACAGGCCGTAGAAATTCGCGCGCCGCACGTCCAGAGGATCGAGGTGCAATGTGCGTGCGATGTCATCGAGAATCCGCTCGATGACCATCATTCCCTGGGGACCACCGAAGCCGCGAAAGGCTGTGTTGGATACCGTATGCGTCTTGCATCGATGCGAGACGATTTCCACGTGCTCCAGATAGTAAGCATTGTCCAAGTGGGACACGGCGCGATCGTTCACTGGCCCGGAGAGATCCGCGGAGTAGCCGCATCGAGACGCGAGCATAACTGTCAGCGCCTGGATGCGTCCTTGAGTATCAAATCCGACGTCGTAGTCGGCCAGGAAGTCATGACGCTTGCCGGTCATGATCATGTCGATGTCACGATCGAGTCGCAGCTTGACCGGTCGGGCAGTCTTGGCGGCGAGGATCGCCGCTGCCGCGGCTATGAGCGCAGGCTGGCTTTCCTTGCCCCCAAATCCCCCACCCATGCGGCGACAGTGGACGGTGACGCTGTTAGCGTGAATACCCAAAGCGTGGGCGACGATCTGTTGTACTTCCGTCGGATGTTGAGTAGAGCTGTGAACCAGCATCGCTCCATCTTCCTGCGGAATCGCAATGGCAATCTGACCCTCGAGATAGAAGTGGTCCTGACCGCCCATCAGGACAGTGCCCTGCAGACGACGGGGGGAGGTGGCAAGCACCGGCGCTGGAGTGCCGCGTACGATCTTGCGGCTGGGGAGAACGTAGCTCTCTGCCGCCAAGGCGGCGCGAATGTCGAGGATGGCCGGAAGCTCGTCGTAGGTAACACGAGCGCGGCGCGCGGCTTTGCGGGCCGCTGTATAGGAAGTCGCAGCGACTGCAAACAGAGGCTGTCCCGCGTACTGCACCAAGCCATCTGCAAAGATCGGATCATCGTGCACGGCGCTGCCGTAATTGTTCTCGCCAGGGATATCCGCGGAACGCACAACGGCGGCGACTCCCGGAGTTGCCATGACGGGCGCCAAGTCGAGTTCCCGGATCCGTCCGTGCGAGATGCCGCTGATGCCGAAGGCAGCATGCAGGGTGGCCGGGGGTAGCGCGATGTCATCGCAATAGAGCGCCTTGCCGGTGACGTGCAGATGCGCGCTGTCGTGCGCGAGGGGTTCACCGATGACGCCGGCGCGTGTCATGTGAATTCCACCTGCACTGACGGGTCAGTCAACCGCAGCGTCGGTCCATGGCTGGCCTGTTGCAGGTAAAACCGTCGCAACAGGTTGCCGGCCGCTTTGAGGCGATACGCTTGGCTCGCACGCGCGTCCGTTAGCGGGGTGAAATCGGCGGGTAGGGCAGCAATTGCCGACTCAATCGCCGCTTCGGACCACCTCTGCCCGACAAGCGCCTGCTCCGCATTCCGAGCACGGGCGGGGATAGCAGCCATTCCGCCGTATGCGACTCGCGCGTCAACCACACGGCCTCCGGACACCTCCACTGCAAACGCCGCACAAACCGCAGAGATGTCCTGATCGATGCGCTTCGCGAGCTTGTAGCTGGCGAACAAGGAACCAGGCTTTGATGGGGGCACCATGACGCTGACCACGAACTCGCCGGGTCGAAGGTCCTTCTTCTGGTAACCCACATACAGGGCTTCGAGCGGGACGCGCCGATGGTGCGTGCCCCGACGAAGCTCCAGTTCTGCGCCCAACGCAATTAGCGCTGGCATTGAATCGCCGATGGGTGAGCCGTTGGCGATATTCCCGCAGAGGGTCCCGGAATTGCACACCGGTGGGGACGCAAATCGCCCCGCCTGTTCCGAGAGCGCCGGATGCTGCGCCACTAAGGCCGACCAGGCTGCGCTCAGCGATACTGCGGCACCAATGTGCAATCCGGCGTCCGTAGCGCGGATTTCCTGCAACTCCGGGATCGCGCCAAGATAAATGATCGGCGGCAAGTCACGCAGGTGCTTGGTCGTCCACAGACCGATGTCAGTCCCGCCCGCCAGAACAAGAGAATCAGGCACCGCCTGCAGTGCGGAGGCTAACTCATCCAGAGTGAGCGGCGCGTAAAACCCAGGAAAGCGCAGAGCTGCCTCCGGCGCAGTCCGCCGCAGCGATCGAAGTTGATCCACGCGCCCCAAGGACTGTGCATCTTCGGCGCTCCAGCGCTTTGGCTCTGGATACTCCGACATACGACGCCCCGCATCGATAATCGGTCGATAACCCGTGCAGCGACAGAGGTTTCCGCAGAGAGCTGTCAGTACCTCTTCGCGCTCGGGTGGCGTCCCCTGTGACCCATGCTGCAGATACAAGGCGAACAGCGACATGACGAATCCAGGGGTGCAAAAGCCGCATTGCGAGCCGTGGCACTCGACCATAGCCCGCTGCACGGGATGCAACTCGCCATCCGAGTCCTGAAGGCTTTCTACGGTGACCAACTCCTTGCCGTCGATCGTCGGCAAAAAACGGATACAGGAATTGATCGCGCGGTAGTCGACGGTCCGTCCGTCTGCCGCCAGTTCCCCCAGAACGACGGTGCATGCCCCACAGTCGCCTTCCGCACATCCTTCCTTCGTACCCGTACGCCCGGCGAAGTTGCGCAGATACTCGAGCACAGTCGTCGTCGGAGGCAGGCCTGAGACGCTGACAACTTCGCCGTCGAGGATGAACCGCACTGATTGCGACACTAGCTGCCTCTATACGTGGAATAACTCCATGGCGACACCAACAGCGGTACATGGTAGTTCTGCTCAGGGTTCGCCACCCCGAAATGAATCACCACGTCGTCGACGAAGGGTGGGTCCGATAGTTGCGCGCCTATTGAGCGGAAGTATTCAGCAACGTGGAAAGTCAGCCGGTAGCGGCCGCTCCGCAGAGAGTCCCCTTCCAGGAGGGGTTTCGCGCAGCGACCATCCTCATTCGTGCGATCCTGCGCCAACAAGCGCGGTGGGCTGCCGTCTGCCTCGTGAAGCTCAATGCGCACGCCCGCGGCGGGGATGCCCGCTACGAGGTTCAGCACATGCGTCGTGAGCTTGCCCATGCGGGCCTAGCATATGCGCCACGCCGATTGTGCACAATCGCGCCGCGGATTGTGCACGCTGGACGTGCATTCCAAGGCGCTCGGCTGGAGGTCCAGAAGCACCAAGCGTGTGCGTTGAGTTGCATGGCTGCGCCGGCTTGGAGCACGCAGGATGCAGGAGCAGCGCGCAGCATCGCAGTGCGCACGTTGCGCCGGATTCATGCTACGGTGCTCGCCCATGAACTCGATCGAGGACTTTGTCCGCGCAATTCCCAAGGCTGAATTGCATTTGCATATCGAGGGCACACTCGAGCCAGAAATGGTGTTCGATCTGGCGCGCAAACATGGGATAGCGCTCCCATATCCTTCGGTCGAGGCGCTGCGGGAAGCGTATCGTTTCTCGGATTTGCAGTCGTTCCTGGATGTTTATTATGCCGGGGCGGGAGTGCTCCGCGACGAGAGCGACTTCCATGCGCTTACGTCGGCCTATCTCCATAGAGCCCATGCTGACGGCGTGGTGCACGTCGAGGTTTTTTTTGATCCACAGACGCATACCGCCCGCGGTGTGCCGTTGGAAGTCGTCATCGGTGGTATTCGCAGAGCTCTGACAGACACGGGCCGAGCACTGGGTATCTCTCACCGCCTCATATTGTGCTTTTTGCGGCATTTGAGTGCCGACGAGGCCATGAAGACGTTGGAGCAGGCGCTTCCTTACGCCGATGCGATCTCAGCCGTCGGCCTGGACTCCTCCGAAGCCGGTCATCCGCCCAATAAGTTTGCCTCAGTATTTGAACGGGCGCGCAATGAGGGTTTTCTGACGGTGGCGCATGCTGGAGAGGAGGGGCCGCCAGACTACATTTCCGAGGCTTTGGACCTTCTCCAGGTAAAACGCATTGATCACGGGGTGCGCTGCGAAGAGGATCCTGACCTTGTGGCGCGACTGGCGCGAGAGCGTGTACCACTCACGGTTTGCCCGCTATCCAACGTGAAGTTACGGGTCTTCGATCGCATGCAGGATCACAATCTCAAGCGGTTGCTGGAGCGTGGACTGTGCGTTACGGTGAACTCGGATGATCCCGCGTACTTCGGCGGCTACATCGCGGAGAACTATCTCGCTGTATACCGGGCGCTCGGCCTGCAGAGGGGCGAAATAGCCCAACTCGCCGGTAATTCAATTGAAGCGTCTTTCCTGCCGCCGGCCGAGAAGGAAAGCTGGCTGGCGAAAATTCGCGCGCTTGCGAACGGGGCGTAGGCTCGCGCCCGGGCGCCGCGAGTGGGCCCGATGTGGGCCGTGAGTAGCCCGGCGCGCATCGCGCGTGGCCCCGTGTGCGTCGCGCGTGGCCTGGCCGCCGGTCTTATTTCTCGAAGAAGCTCGCGTCCACCGGCTTGTTTTCGAGGATCTCCTCGCGGGTCAGTCCCTGCACCTCGTGCGGGAAGACGAGCCAGTTGTTCGTGGCTCGGACGTAATAGTCGGGGACGAGGGAGCTGCGATTGCGCTCCGGTTTATAGTAGACCGTCGCTATCCGGATCTTGTCCGGCAGGTTGCGGCGGCAACGGCGCTTGAGCTCGTCGATGACTGCTTCGAGGCTGCGGCCGGAATCGAACACGTCGTCGATGATCAGCAGCTCGTCCTCGAACGACAGGCGCGACACGAGGTAGTCCAACGCGTGGACCCGCACGGTCTTCGACTGCTGGTCTATCCCGGTGTAGGACGAGGTCCGGATCGCGATGTGATCCGCGTGAATGCCGTGGTACTCGAATGTCTCCTGGACCGCGATGCCGATCGGGGCGCCGCCCCGCCAGATGGCGACCAGGAAGGTGGGTCTGAAGCCGCTGCGCACGATGCGCATGGCGAGCTCCATCGAATCGCGCAGCAGCGAATCGGCTGAGATGAAGATTTTTTCGCTGGCGGGTGAGGGGCTCGGAGACGTCACGAATGCTTTTTTTGGTGGAAGACGGTTCGCGCAGTCTGACACATCCGCCGGGGATCGGTGCCACAATGCGCGCGCTTGCAGGAGTTGAGTGCACGTGTCCAGAAACGTCGAGATCAAGGCACGAATCACGAGCGTCGAAGCGCTCTTGGCCGGTGTAAAGGCTGTTGCCGACCAGGGGCCCTTCGAAATACGGCAGGACGACACCTATTTTGCGTGCAATACCGGAAGGCTGAAGCTGCGGATGTTCGGGGGCGGCGCACCAGCCCCCAAGGCAGAGGGGGAGCTCATCTACTACCGCCGTGCCGACCAGCAAGCGCCCAAGGAGTCCTTCTATCTGCGCTCACCAACCACTGCGCCCGAGGTTCTGAGGGAGTCTCTGACTTTAGCCTATGGTCAGATAGGGCACGTTGAGAAGCACCGCACGTTGTTTCTTGCCGGCAGGACGCGTATCCATCTCGACAGGGTGGTGGGCCTGGGAGACTTTCTCGAACTCGAGGTGGTGCTCGAAGAGCACGAATCATTCGAGGTGGGGGTACGTGAGGCGAACGAGTTGTTGGCGAAACTCGGTGTGGGGCAGTCGCAGCTCATCGAGGGCGGATATTTTGATCTTTCCAGGGGCGCTCTTCCTGGAGGCCGGCGCGAAGCATGAGAATTCTGGTTACCGGCAGCGCAGGCCACCTCGGCGAGGCGCTGATGCTGACTCTGCGGCATTCCGACCATGAGGCCATCGGTCTCGACCTCAAGAGCTCACCGGCGACTCAGAGAGTTGGCTCGATCACCGAACGGGACTTCGTCAGGCAATGCATGCCAGGCGTCGACGCTGTGTTGCACACCGCGACGCTGCACAAACCGCACGTTGCCAGCCATTCGCGCCAGGCCTTTGTTGATACGAACATTACGGGCACGTTGAACCTGCTCGAGGAGGCAGTTGCGGCCGGAGTCAAGTCATTCGTCTATACGAGCACCACCAGCACTTTTGGACACGCCCTGACTCCACCTGAAGGCGCCCCCGCAGCATGGATCACCGAGGAGGTCGTCCCGGTCCCCAAAAACATCTACGGCGTCACCAAACTCGCTGCCGAGAATCTGTGCGAGCTGTTTCACCGGACAACTCGCCTGCCGTGCATCATCCTGCGAACGTCCCGTTTTTTTCCCGAGGAGGACGATAACGCCGGCCTCAGGCGGGCTTTTGACGGGACCAATCTGAAGGTCAACGAATTCCTCTATCGACGGGCAGACATCGAAGATATCGTCAGCGCGCACATGCTGGCGGTGCAGAAGGCCGCTGCGATTGGATTTGGCCGCTACATCATCAGCGCTACCAGCCCCTTCACCCCTGCCGATCTGCAACAACTGCGGACCGACGCCCCGGCAGTAGTCAGGCGATACGCTCCAGGCTACGAAGCGGAGTATCGCCGGCGCGGGTGGCAGATGCTTCCAACGATCGAGCGTGTGTATGTCAACGAGTTGGCCCGAGTCCAGCTGGGATGGCAGCCCAGGTACGACTTCAACGCCATCCTCCAGCGCTTGAGTGCCGCGGCGGATTTTCTGAGTCCCCTGGCGCGAGCGGTGGGCTCAAAAGGCTATCACGGGGAGGTGTTTACCGAGGGACCCTATCCTGTGTGAATCGCGGCCGCGGATCCCGGTCCTTCGAGACCCGCGGCCCAAGGGAGTGTCAGCTTCCAGCCTGTGCTACTCAGCGCCGGTCTGCGCCGGGGCGTCGGTTCCGGTGGAGCATTGGCCGCCCAGGGGCGTGCCGTTCGTGTCGGCGTACCCGATATTCCTCAAAGCCTGTGTGCCCAGGCGTTGTTTGAGCTGGGCCAGGTATAGGCTTCCCGGAGTGACCGGTGTCCCGAGCGACTCGTAGATCCCGTTGGGCTGGATCGTGCCGTCACCGCCGGGCGCTGCTTCCGACAGCACGCTGCCAGTGCAGCCGATGCACCAGTTTTCGGCGCCGCCAGGGGCCTGAACGAGGAAATAGGTCGTAGTGACGTTCCAGGCCACCGACCAGGCCGCATCCCATCCCTGGCCCGACCCGAAGTTACCGCGGTTTGAATACGCCACGCCCGCTTTGTCGCCGGTGTAGGTGCTCGGGAATTGGCACATATCACACAGCAATCCGGTCGCCCAGCGCTGATGCGGCCCGAATCCACGATCGTCCGCAAAGGCTTTGAGGATGACCACGGGTCCGGTGACCTGTGCCTGTGTCACAAAGGGCCAGGTGTTGCCGCGTCCGGTCACCGTACAGTTATTGACCAGTATCTGGGTTCCGCTCAGGGCGAAGTCGGCCGGCGCCGCGCTGTTGGTCTGCGCGATCGTGTGCACCACGTTGATCGAGTCGAGGGTGAGCTGTTTGTTGGTGTTTGAGAGCTGGAAGGTGTTTTCCGTGTCCTGGATGTTCAGGTCGCGCACCCAGCCGTTCTCGACACTGCCGATGGTCATCGCCAGGTACAGGGGACTGGTGACCGTCGTGGGTGGAGCCACGATACGCAGATGCTCTACCCCGACCTCCGAAATGCGTCCGGCAAACGTATAAGTGGCAACCGAGCCTCCCGGTGGGTTCAGAAACTGCGAATCGAAGGAGTCGGTCAGTGGGGCATCAATGGAGATCTGGCCGCCCTTGATAGCCGTGATGGTTCGATCCGTGAGGATCTCGTTCCCGACGGGAATCCAGGTTTGCGGCAATCCATTTCTCACCAGCGTATCCATTCCCACGAGGGATACCCACGGCGCGGTAACGGGGCGGCTGATGAGAATACGGTCGCCCACCTTGAATCCCGACGCGTCACTTACATTGAAGCTCCGCGCTCCAGTGGGGACGAAGCTGTCTGTCATGGCAACGGATGGGCCGCGTGTGTAAGAGCCGGATCCGCTTACTGCCAGCAGCGTAAACGGGTCGCCGGTCATCGTGAGGACCGAGCCGGTGGTACCCGAGCCGCTGCCGCTGAGGACTACTCCGCTCGTAGTTATATGGAGCGTCGCTGAGATGTTGAAAGCGCCGGGGGAGAGGAGTACGGCCCCGCGGAAGCCGCGCCTGTCAGGCTGGAGTGCCGATACCGTATCAATGGCGGCCTGGATGGCCGCGGTATCGTCACTGCCAGTTGGATTGACGGTGACCCGTGCGGGAACCCTCGGCAGTGCCACGCCCCCACCCCTGTAGCCGGCAGAGGAGTAATCAATGATCCGATTGCCGGCCGGGTCGGTGGCATAGTGAAGCCGGCCGTAACTGTCGTAATACACCCAGGACGAGGTGGCCTGACCAAAGCTCGCCCCCTGAAGTCCTATAGCGAAGACACAAAAGGCCAACGCGGCCCGCAGACCGCGCGCCCGTACAGGACTCTCGAAGCTATGTGGCAAACACGTCGTCATAACTTCCTCCGTGATCGTAAATGGCTGGTTATCAGCCAATTCAGCGCCCGGACCCGCAGCTCGGCGCGTACCCACGGCGGCCATTGGCCGCGCGCCTGCGGCAAGGTCTGAGCGGTGAAGTGGTCTGTCCACTGTGCCAGGCCACAGCAACTACAGCAAGCTATATTGGTCTGACCAATAAGCGTGATCAGTGGCTGTGCGGTGTCGGCGAGGAGGAAGGCGAGGCGCGAGAAGCCGGCCGAGACCGTTAGTGGTACTCGCCGGCTGGAGGGGTGGCAGCCCGCGACAGCTGTCAGTGTTGACTGCCGTGCCGCGGGCACACCTTGAGCACTGAGTCAGTAACCGTGGTCCCACCAACCGCGGCGCAGGTCCAATGCCTCGGTCAGATCACCCATGGGCGCATGGCCATGGGTAAGCAGCGCGAAATCCCGCTTCACCAGGCCCGGCAGCTTTGGCAGACCATAACGGCGCGTAATCAGGCGCAGGATGGAGGCCGTGTCATAGACCGTATGATCGACGTGATGGTGTTTGGCAAAGGGCGAGATGATGATCGCGGGAACGCGCGGGCCCGGCCCGAGCAAATCACCCTTGGGCGGCGCCATATGGTCCCAGACTCCACCAAACTCGTCGTAGGTGATGATGATAACCATGTGATCCCATTGCGGGCTGGCCTGCAGCTTCGCCACCAGATCGGCGATATGTGCATCACCATCGTCAAGGTTGGCGTACCCCTCATGTTGATTGAGGTTTCCCTGCGGCTTGTAGAAGGCGACGGCGGGCAGAGTACCGGCAGCGGCGTCCGCAACCAGATCGTTGTAGTCCTTCAGATGCGCAACGCGGGCAGCGGCATGCGTGGCGGGATCAAAGCCGGCGTAGTAGTTGAATGGGTGATGGTGCGCCTGGAAGTCTGGGCTGCCACGCGGAGTCGAGGGTGTGTAGATGACGGACCGAGCCGCACTCGGGTCCTGAGTTCCATCGGCTACCGCGGCGCTCCAGGCACCCGCGTACCATTTCCACGAGACGTTTTTGGCGGTCAGCAGGTCGCCTACGGTGACCTGGGTTTGCGGCGGTAAGGTCGTATTCGCAGCCGCGTTGGCGAACAGTAGATCATTACCATTCGCATCGACCGGCTTGTTGCCGCTCGGCTGGTACGCAGGTTGCATTGTGTTTACGGCGCGGAAGGTGTTGTCACCGAAGTAGTTCTTCGGCGCAATAGCCCCGCTCAGCACATAGGACGGTGGCCCATCCAAGGCGGATGCCGGCGATGTGCTCGCCAGCGTCAGGCGCGGCAGAAAGTGCCCGCTGGCATCCTGCTCGAGAGCCGCGATAGTCGGGTGGGCGCCGGTCGCCGGCGCATCCGCGTTCGGATACTCGGGCGCGCAAGCACAAATGAGATACTGGTGATTCAGGAAGGAGCCACCAAAGGCCCCTTCAAAAAACTCATCCGCCAACGTGTATTTGCGCGCGAGCTTGTAGAGGCGGGACTCGTGATAGTCGTAGTGACCCATAGTGAGGCCACCCGCGTCCGCCCACGCGGCGTACATGTCGTTCTTGCCGCCGTTGATCTGCATCTGGTTCTCGAAGAACCGGTGATACAGGTCTCGGGTCACAGTCGCGGTAGTCAGCTCCACAGCCGAAGCGGGGGTAAACGCTGTTTCGACCGCGAAGGGTGCGTTGGGCAGGCCTCCGCTGGCCGCCTGCGTGACAACAGGGGTAACTCCTGCGGCCGTGACACCGCCCCAGGTCTGGGGCAGTGTCGGGAGGATCGATCCGTCACGGTCTCGCTGCGGATAGAAGGAATGCCGCGGAACACCGTTTGGTTTCACCACCTCGTCAAGGCCCCGGGCTCCGGGGAAGTCCCCGAAAATATTGTCGAAGGAACGGTTTTCTGCGTAGATCACTACGATGTTTTGCACTTTGTCTCGAAGTGCGGCCGTCACCTGACGATCGTCGCGGTCATCGTCGTGAGCGACGCTGGCGCACGCCATCGCCGTCATGGCAACGCTGCCAACGAAGGTGCCCAAACGTGTGGATCTCATAGACGGTATCTCCCCAGCGGATTCTGTTATGCAGCTGTGGATCGCATGCTCGCAATCGACTGTTACACTGCGATTGCAGACAGGGCGCAGATCGCCCACAAACCGCCGTCAGAACTGGTAACTGTCACCCAATTGAAATATACGGCGACGACAGTAGGCAACCTCGCATGGCCGGCAAAACTCCCAACTCGAGGTTTCTCGCGATCGCACTGTTGCTACCGTATGTTTGCGCGGCCGCCACGGCCTCGTACTACGGGAGAGTGCTCGCGCAACGGCCGTCCGTGACAGCCATGACCGCCGTTGGCCGGGCGTTGTTCTCCGATCCGACGCTTTCAGCTTCGGGCAATATGGCGTGTTCTACATGCCATGATCCGTCCAAGTTCTTCGGTCCGAGCAACGATCTACCCGTTCAACTCGGTGGCGCAGACGGGCAGGGGTCAGGTGTTCGCGCAGTTCCATCGCTTCGATACTTACAGAGCGTGCCTCCGTTCACCGAGCACTTCTTTGAGAGCGACGGCAACGACAGCGAGGATCAGGGCCCAGCCGGTGGAAGGACCTGGGACGGTCGCTCGCAATCAGCGCACGACCAGGCGCGGTTGCCCCTGTTCTCAGTTTTCGAGATGGGAAATGCGAGCGCCGAGGCGGTCGTTGCAAAGGTGCGCAGCGCCCCGTATGCCGGCCAATTCAGGGATCTGTTCGGTAAAGACATCTTCGACAAGCCCGGCGCTGCCTTTGACGCGGTGCTGATGGCCCTGGAGGTGTATCAGCAGAACCCCTCCGAGTTCTATCCCTACACCAGCAAGTACGACGCCTGGTTGCGCAGGCAAGCCACACTCACTGCCCAGGAAGAGCGCGGGCTCTCGCTGTTCAACGACCCCGGCAAGGGAAATTGCGCCAGCTGTCATCCGAGTGGAATCAAGAACGGTGCGTTTCCCAGTTTCACCGACTATGGCTACATTGCGCTGGGTCTGCCGCGCAATCCAGCCATTCCCGCCAACGCCGATCCCAACTATTACGATCTGGGTCTATGTGGGCCACTGCGGACCGATCTGTCCGACAAGCACGAGACCTGCGGGCTGTTTCGAACGCCCTCACTACGGAACGTCGCGAAACGGCGCGTTTTCTTTCACAACGGTGTGATCAAACGACTCGACGATGCCGTGCGCTTCTACGCGACTCGGGACACGCAGCCGGAGAGTTGGTACCCACGCTCCGCGGGCGGCACGGTACGTAAGTTTGACGACTTGCCACTCCAATATCAGCAGAATATCGAAACCAAACCTCCCTTTGGACGGGGGGTGGGTGCCACGCCTGCATTGAGTGAGAGCGAAGTGACGGACATCGTCGCGTTCCTGAACACCCTGACGGATGACTGGGCCCCGTGATTCGCCGGTGACCGACCGTTCAGGTCGTACGCAACACGTTCGTCTCGCGAGCCCGCGCCGAATAGAACGAGGCATTCTGATCGCCGCGCAAGGCATCGCGCGAGAATTCGATCAAATGGTATGAGACGAAGCCGACCGTGAACAGCGATTCGATCTGGCCGCGCTTGATGGCCTCGCGCACCATACGCCAGAACGGCCGACGGTAGTTGGCGAACAATCCCACCCGCAACAGCAGGTTGATGAACAGTGTGAGGCCCCGCTTCAGATGGGCTCTCGTGGGACGGCTGCGCCCAGGTCCGATGAGACGATTCGCGTAGGTTGCATCGAACTGATGAACGAAGCGTGCGTAGAGCCGTTCGGGATCATACGCGTAGGCTATGCAGCGCCGCCATGTAGCAACAACCTCCTCATAAGGCCGGCGGAAGCGGACATTGCTCTCACGCCCGTTCGCTTCGAGCTCGAGCCGGCCGGCGCGCGCCAAGCGATCCCACAGTGGTGTCTTCGGCAAGGCCTGCAGAAGGTTGATCGTGAGCAGCGGTATCTGCGAGCGATTCATGAACTCCTGCAGATGCGCCTCGGTCTCCGCGGTATCGGAGTCGAGCCCCAGAATGATTCCCGAGGTCACCTCGAGTCCGTAGCGGTTGAGAGTCTGAATGGCTTCCAGCATCGGCAACGAGGCGTTGTGTTGCTTGTGCATGGCCCGCAGCGCGTCGAGCTCCGGTGTCTCGATGCCGACGAATACTGCCTCGAAGCGCGCCTCGCGCATCATCTCGAGAAGCTGCGTTTGTTTGGCGATATTCAAGGTCGCCTCACAGGCAAATGACACGGGGTAGCCGTTCTTTTTCTGCCATGCGATCAGGTGCGGCAGCAACTCACGGGTGGCCTTGCGGTTGGCGATGAAGTTGTCATCCACGAAGTAGATGCTGGGTGGCGGTGTTTTCTGCGCCAGGATGAAGTCGAGCTCGGCGATCAGCTGTTGCGGCGATTTCGTCCGCGGTTGGCGGCCGTACAAACCCGGGATGTCACAGAACTCGCACTGGTAGGGACACCCTGATGAAAACTGGAGCGTGCCCAGCAGGTACTGGTCGAACCGGATCCGGTCATAAGCCGGCAGCGGGAAATCAGCCAATGGCAGCCGCTCCTGCGTCACAAACACCATCTGCCGTGGCGGCGGTGCACTGGTTGTATCGAGGTGGGCGAGCAGGGCGTCCGTTGCATCACCCAGCTCGCCGATATGCAGATAGTCATAGTCCGGATAGGCTTCCGGCGCTGCAGACACCGAAGGTCCGCCGAGCACTGTGACTTTGCCGGCGGCCTTGGCCCGATCGCGCAGGTTGTGAATCTGTGCGGCCTGGATGTGCATGCCGCTGACGAGGACCACGTCGGCCCAGTCGAAATCGCGGCGCGTGGCGCGTTTCATGTTCTCATCGATGAAGCGCACTTCCCAACTTTGCGGCAGGTAGTTGGCAATGAGCAGCAGTCCCTGAGGGGGCATGAACGCGCGGGCGCCCACCAGCTTCAATGCATGGGAAAAAGTGCCGAAAGCGGGTGCATAGGCCGGGAAGACACACAACACCCGGCGGACATTTCGAGCGGCGATTCGTGAGCGCATACCGGCCGTACCCTTCCAGCCGCCCCCAGCGCGGCAAACTTTGTTCCTCTACCGGGTGCGACGTATTGGTGCACCCTCCATGGCTGTCCCGAACTAGAGCGGGACCTTTGTCGGCGCGCCGCTCGGGCTGACCGGACTGACCAGCAAGCGCGAGTCCTGGATACCTCGGGGCCTCGCAACTCGCTGCGAGTGTGCCTGCCGGCTCCGCTTGCGCCCGGTGCGCTGAAGTGCAAGATAGCCCACGGACACCGGAAGACTCGGAGGTGTGTGCCATGGCTGATCGTGACCGAACGACCCTGGACTACGTCCGCCCGGGCGCGGAGCAGCGCGGCCGCCTGCGGGAAGATTTCGACTTCAATGACCTCAACCGGGACGGCCGGTTGACGCTCGGCGAGTTCATTCGTTTCATGAACACCGTCGACGAAGACATCACGCCCGACGAATTACAGATTGGCTTCGATGAGATCGACACCAACCGGGACGGCAGCATCGATTTCGAAGAATTCGCCGCCTGGTGGAACGACAGGGCTTGAGCGGCTAGCCCTCTCTTGAGCGCGCGGCGCGCACAAAGTGGCTGCGCGCCCAGGCGGCCGCGCGCCAACGTTGAGTCAGCGCGGACGATTGCTTCAGGCCGGATCAGTCCCCGGTGCCGGGTCCTGCGGGTCCGGATTGATCACACCAAAGCGCGCGGGGATATGCGCGTAGAAGAGCCGGATCTTGTGCTCGCCCAGCAGAGCGATGAGCTTGAGCGCCTCTGCGTCCGTCACGATGAATTCAACTTCCACCGTGAGACTGGCCACCTCGAAGAAGCGGGCCTCGTGCAGCAGGTGATGGCGGCCGAATCCGGCCATGGCGCGAAAGGCCGAGCCACCGCGAACCCCGAGCGCGTTCGCCTGTTCGAGCAGCCATTCCCAGACCAGCCGGCCGTGGTGACGCTGGTCTTCATGCACATAAAACCTCAAGAATGACCCGTCCATCTTGCCCTCCTGCACCTGGCTGGGCCTGGCTGGGCCCATATATCATGATCCAGGCTAGCTCCTGATCCAGGTCACGGTACCGATGCCAGCCAGCGTCATAGCAACCGAGCCGAGCAGATGTGCGGCGATGGCACCGCACATTGACAAGCCACGGCCCTCCTGCAGCAACGTGACCACCTCAGCCGAAAATGTGGAGAAGGTCGTCAGGCCACCACAGAATCCGGTGATGATCAACAGCCGCCACTCCGGCGCCACTGCGGGGAAGGCGGCGAAAACGGCAATACCCACGCCAATGACGTACCCGCCGATCAGGTTTGCCGCCAGAGTGCCAGGCGGGATCGAGGGGAAGTAACTATTCAGCCGGGCGCCCAGCCACCAGCGCAGCAGGGCCCCGAGGCTGGCCCCGATACAGATTGCGACCATTGATTTCCACATTACCGGTCCTTTGACGTACTGCGCTGGCTGCTACTTTCGCTGGCAGCAAGAGGTGGCACGTGGCGCCAACGAAGCATATCCGGCCAATAGTAGAACCTAACCTAGCGGCATGCCGATCTCAGCGCAGCTGTCGGTCCGTACCGACGCAAGATCCGCCAAGGGCTACCCTGATTTGCTTTCTTGTGCTTCGCAGCATGCCACCATCCGTGCTGCGCTTCAATACTGCGCCGCACGCGGACTCGACGCGAACGCCCTATGGATAGCCAACCAACCGCGCAGCGCGCGGCATTTCGCATGCGAACGCGGCTGCGATGCGGCGCACAGTCAGCCGCGCCCTCGAACCGGTGGACTCATAACATGTTGCAATGCAGGGCGCATTTCAAACACGGTCGGGCGCGGTTACCGCGCGTCAGCTGCTCGAACTGTGGGCTGTGCACCGGGGCGGTTGTCAATATATGCTAACAATGCGCCGTTGAAGCTGGGCAGGCGAATTCCTTCGCCGCGGGAAGACGGTACGTGACAACGAATTCGCCTCTTGTTGGCTCTTACGACGAGGTCCTCGTCGCGCTCTCCGTGGTCATCGCCATCATGGCAGCCTACGCAGCCCTCGAGCTTGCCCGCCGGGTGACCTTTGCGCGGGGCTGGTCACGCTTACTGTGGCTGACCGGCGGCGCCATTGCGATGGGATTCGGCATCTGGTCGATGCACTACATGGGCATGTTGGCGTTCCGCCTGCCGATTGCAGTGCAATACGACTGGCCGACGGTGGTGTTGTCGTTGATCGCCGCCATCGTTGCATCAACCATTGCATTGGTGGTCGTGAGCAGGCCCAAAATGGACCTGAAGCGGGCGCTGCTCGGCAGTGTTCTCATGGGTGGCGGTATTGCGGCCATGCACTACACCGGCATGCACGCGATGCGAATGCCAGCGATGTGCAACTACTCGGCCGGCCTCGTGAGTCTCTCGGTGGTTCTCGCGATCGTCATTTCACTCGTGGCCCTTTGGCTCACATTTCACTTTCGCAGGGATGCCGCGGCCTGGAGCTGGAGAAAGTCGGCCAGTGCGGTGGTGATGGGCCTGGCGATACCGGTCATGCACTACACCGGTATGGCGGCGGTGACTTTTACACCTTCCACGATGCACGAGAACCTGTCGCACGCGATCAGCGTGTCCTCGCTCGGTGTCACTTCGATAGGTCTCGTAACGTTTGTGATTCTGGGAGCGGTGCTCCTCTCAAACCTGCGCTTTGACTCACTGCCCACGGCTCGACAACTCATCGCCCGGTATTTCGGGTCGTTGGGCTTGATCAGCGTACTCGCCATTCTGGGGATGTTGCTGGTAGAGCACCAGGGGGGCGAGACCGGGCAACATCTGCAGATGGCGCTGTTGCTATCAGTCCTGGCGGTGCTGCTGGTTCAGGGCATCCTCGTTCTGCGGCCGGCGCTGGCCAACATCCACCAGGGGATCAGTCAACTGGAGCTCGCCAAGCAGGCGCTGCAACACAAGAGCGAGGAGCTCGCGCGCTCGAACGCCGAGCTCGAGCAGTTTGCCTACGTGGCATCGCACGATCTTCAGGAGCCGCTGCGGATGGTAGCCAGCTATACGCAACTGCTGGCGCGCCGCTACCAGGGCAAGCTGGATCGTGATGCGGACGAATTCATTGGATTCGCCGTTGATGGCGCGACGCGCATGCAGACACTGATCCGGGATTTGCTCTCCTATTCACGGGTGATGACCCAGGGACGCTCGCTACAGCCGGTGGATACCCGGCGCGCCTTCGATGCTGCCTGCGAGAATCTGCACCAGGCGATCGAAGAGTCCGGAGTGGCCGTGAGCGTCGGGTCTTTGCCCGTCATTCAGGCGGATCCGACGCAAATGACACAGTTGTTCCAGAACCTGCTCGGCAATGCTCTGAAGTACCGCAATGAGCGCACGCCCCGAATCCACGTGGACGCACGGTCGGCCGAGAAGAGTTGGCTGTTCTCCGTCGAGGACAACGGCATCGGTATCGAGCCGCAATATTTCGAGCGAATATTCCAGATGTTCCAACGCCTGCACACGCGCGAAAAATACTCCGGCACCGGCATCGGCCTCGCCATCTGCCGCCGGATAGTGGAGCGTCACGGCGGCAAGATCTGGGTCGAGTCCGCGCCGGGGCGCGGATCGACATTCCTGTTCGCGATTCCGCGAGCCTGAGGTGGATTCTATGAGCTCGAATACGATCGAGATCCTGCTGGTCGAGGACAACGCCGGGGATGCGCGCCTGACACTGGAGGCATTCAAAGAAGGCAGGGTCCTCAACCGTCTTACCGTGATGCAGGATGGAGTGCAGGCGCTCGCGTACCTGCGGCGCGAGGAGCCGTACACCGCTGCGCGAACGCCGGACCTGATTCTGCTCGATTTGAATCTGCCACGGATGAGTGGCCGGGAAGTGCTCGCGCATATCAAGGCGGATGAACGGCTCAAGACCATTCCGGTGGTGGTCCTCACAACTTCGGAGGATACCCAGGACATTGCGCGCGCCTACAGCCAGCATGCGAACTGTTACATCACGAAGCCGGTGGACCTGGAGCAATTCCTGCGCGTCATCCAGTCGATCGAGAACTTCTGGCTCACGTTGGTACGGTTGCCCTCGAACGGAGCCGGCAGTGTTCGGTGATCACCTCAACATTCTGCTGGTCGAGGATAATCCGGGCGATGCGCGGCTCTTCAAGGAGGCGCTCAACGAGGCGCACGCTCCGAATTTCGTCCTGCATCACTGCACCTCGCTCGAACAGGCACTCGCACGGCTGTCCACAGCTCAGCCGGATGTCATTGTGGTCGATCTGGGACTGCCCGATGCCTTTGGCATAGATGTTGTCCAGCGCACCCGCATGGGCGCGCCGGCTGTTCCGGTGGTCGTACTGACCAGCCGCACCGATGAGGCGATAGGTCTGCAGGCGTTGCACGAAGGGGCGCAGGACTATCTGATCAAAGGGGAGTTGGATCCGCGCCTGCTGACGCGCGCGCTGCGTTATGCGATCGAGCGTCAGCGGATGCAGGCGGCGCTGAAGAGCGAGTCGCTGACCGACGAGCTCACCAAGCTCCACAACCGTAGAGGGTTCATGGCCCTGGCAGGCAGCCACATCAAGTCGGCAGAGCACACGCAACAGCCTTTTGCCCTGGTTTTCATTGATCTGGACGGAATGAAGGACGTCAACGATACGCTGGGACATGTCGAAGGTGATCGCGCGCTCGTCGAGGTAGCCAGCCTGCTTGGCAAGTGTGTCCGTCAAACCGATATCGTTGCCCGCTTCGGCGGCGACGAGTTCGTGCTCTTGCTCACGACAGCAGAGAAGGACTGGGAAAACAGTATCCGGGACCGGTTGCAGCAGCAACTCGATGCCAACAACGCGCAACCCGGGCGGCGTTACCGGCTCTCATTCAGTGTCGGTGTCGTAACGGCCGAACCTGCCAGGTGGTCGACGCTCGAGGATCTCGTAGCGGAAGCGGACGCGATGATGTACCGGCAGAAGCAGAGCAAAAAAGGCATCGCCTGAGACAGCGCCGCGGGCGCGCACCCGTCACGCGCCTCAAAGATGATGACTGATATTGCGCTGGAGTGAGTCCGCCATCAACCGCCTGAAATCCTGACCACTGACATGGATCAGCGACAGATGATCGCCGGCCTCGAAGTAGATGTCGGGGGTGTCTGTCAGGTTGCGGTCGACGACCACGTCAAGCCCATAGGCCTGACCGAGTGGAGGAACGGCTCCGGGCTCGCAGTCCTCAAACAGCCCCGCCAACTCACGCTCGCTGGCCAGAACGAGCTCGCGGCTGAGCTCCCGGCCGATCGCCTGCAGATCCAGCCTGTGGCTGGCAGGAATGATTGCCATCAGGTAGCCGCTGTCATCTTCGAGGACGACGCTCTTTGCAAGCCGGTCTCCCGGAACGCGGGCGGCCTGTGCCGTGTGGGCCGCATCCCGGGTGGCTGCATGCGCGATCACGTCGTAGTGGACACCTTCGCGGTCGAGATAGTCGTGTACAGACGCTGGGATGGCCATATCAGCCTCCTCGTTTGAGCAGAAGACCATACCGCGCAAGGACCTCGCGGGATAGCGTCCTCTGCGGCGTGGCTGTTGGCATGGCCCTCAGTACTATCGACACCTCCGGCCCGGAAGTGGGCGCCAACTCGGTCCTCAATGGTTGCCAACTGCGCGGGCATTGGACGCCAACTCGTTGAGTGCAATCGGTTCGCGCCGCCATGTTCGGTACGTTGACTTTCGGTACCATGACGCGGGGTCGTCCTGGGGGAGCTTCGTGGGGCTGCGTATAATTCAGTGGTCTATCATTTCCGCGTTGGCCGGCTTTCTGTTCGGCTTCGACACGGTGGTCATCTCCGGCGCCGAGCAGAAGATCCAGGCACTCTGGGGACTCAGTCCCGCAATGCATGGCATCGTGGTGGCTTCGGCCTTGTACGGCACGGTGCTGGGCTCCCTCCTGGGCGGCTTCCCCGCGGATCGCTTCGGGCGCAGGGCCACTCTCATTGCCATCGGCTTCCTGTACCTCATTGGGGCCCTGGGGTCGGCCGCGGCCACCGATGTTTACTCCTTCATAGCGGCCCGGGTAATCGGGGGGTTGGGCATCGGCATGTCCACCGTGGCCGCGCCCCTGTATATCGCCGAGATTGCCCCACCGAAATATCGCGGGCGGCTGACGGGGATGTTCCAATTCAATATCGTCTTTGGAATCGTCATTGCGTACGCATCCAATGCACTGTTGGCCGACGTGGGCCCGAACGCATGGCGATGGATGATTGCCGTTGCCGCACTACCGTCGCTGCTATACACCGCCCTGTGCTTCAGCCTCCCCGAAAGTCCCCGTTGGATACTGAACAAGACTCGGGATGCCGAGTCGGCTCTGCGGGTTCTGCGGCGAATCAGGCCGGGAGTCGCGGACGCCGAGATCGAGCAGGAGGCGGACGATATCCGGCGCGCCGCGCAGGGCGATGAGTTGGCTTCAACCGGCGCAAGCCGAGCCCTGCGCGTTCCCATTCTGCTGGCTTTTCTCATTGCATTCTTCAACCAGATGTCGGGCATCAACGCCGTTCTGTATTTTGCCCCGCGCATCTTCGAGCTGGCGGGGCTCGGCGCCCGGGCCGCCTTGTTGCAGTCCATCGGAGTGGGGATCACCAACCTCGTGTTCACCCTGGTGGGGCTGTGGCTGATCGACCGACTGGGACGCAAGACGCTGCTGCTGATTGGCTCGGTCGGCTATATCGTCTCTCTGAGCGCCATCTGCTACGCCTTCATCAGCTCGCACTACAGCCTCATCCCAATCCTCATTTTCGCGTTCATCGCCGCGCATGCGCTGGGGCAGGGCGTCACGATCTGGGTGTACATCGCCGAAATATTTCCCAATCGATATCGAGCGAAGGGGCAGGCCCTCGGCAGTTTCACGCACTGGACATTTGCAGCGCTGCTGACCTCTGTCTTTCCATTTGCCGTGGCGGCATTCGCGCCCGCGGCTGTCTTTGCATTTTTTGCGTTCATGATGGTGCTGCAGTTGATATGGGTTCAGACCCTCGTCGTGGAGACCAAGGGCGTATCGCTGGAGCAGATCTCGGCGCGCCTGAGTGTGCCGAAAGAGCTCCTGAATACCGAGGGGCCGTCGAAGCTCGCCGGGCCTCTGTGTTTACTCCTTGTATCTGTCGCGCTCGCGTTAGGGTTCGTCTCGCCCGTCCGGGCTGAAAAGAACTCGGACCGTGCCGACTGGATGCGCACGGCGCGTTTCGGCGTCATGACCCATTTTCTCCACGATTGGATCATGCACGAGCAGCACGATCAGATGACACCGGACAACTGGAACGCGCTCGTGGATGGCTTCGACGTTGAAGCCGTCGCGGACCAGCTCCAATCCGTCGGGGCGGCCTACTATCTCATCAGCATCGGACAGAACTCCGGTTACTACCTTGCACCGAATGCAACCTACGACCGGCTCACGGGTATCACACCCAGCCGGCTGTCCCACCGTGATCTGGTCGCGGATCTCGCTGCGGCGTTGTCGAAGCGAGGTATCAAGTTGATGGTGTATCTGCCTTCGGGAGCACCGGCAAGCGATGCGGCCGCGAGGGCAGCGCTCAAATGGAAGAATGGCCCGTACCGCAATGCCGAGTTCGAGCGATACTGGCAGGCCATCATCCGCGAATGGTCGCTGCGTTGGGGCAGCAGGGTCGTTGGTTGGTGGTTCGACGGTGTCTACTGGCCGAACAACATGTATCGCAGCGCAGAGCCACCCAACTTCCAATCGTTCGCCGCCGCCGCTCGCGCTGGTAATCCGCATTCGGCCGTCGCATTCAACCCGGGGCAGGTAAATCGCGCGCTCTCACTGACGCCCTATGAGGACTACATCGCGGGCGAGATTGGCGATCCCCACCTGTGGAGTACGCGCCGCAACTTCGACGGGCTCATCGACGGGGCGCAGATTCATTTTCTGAGTCATCTTGGCACGACGTGGGGCCAAGGTACGCCGCGTTTCTCGACCGAGGAGGCGCTCGGGTTCAGCCGCAAGGTGGCCGAAGTTGGCGGTGTGGTCACGTGGGATACGCCGGCACAACGCAACGGCACGTTTGCACCGGAGTACCTCGCCCAGTTGAAGGCCATTGGAGAGGCTATCCGCGCCACGCCGCTCAAACAGGATCTTCCTGCAGACGGCCCCCCTCCAACTCCAACGCCACCGGACGGCGGATCCGGACCGAATCCCTCGTCCGACCAGCGGCCGGCGAATGCTCGCGAGGCTGCGCGGGCCGAGGCTCCCGCGCCGGGTTCGCTTCCGGGCCGCGGATTAGCTCAGCACGATTTCATCTGTGCCGGGCAGTGGGACACTCGCAACCCACTCGAGACGGCAACGCTGGTGCGCGGTGGTAAGGTCGTGTGGACGTTCACCATTCCGGACAAGAACGAGCGTAACGAGACTGCTGAGTTCAGCGACATCCACCTGCTTTCCAATGGCAACCTGCTCTATGCGCACAAGACCGGCGCCGCCGAGGTGACGCCGGACAAGAAGCTCGTCTGGAGCTACATCGCCCCGCCCGGTACAGAGGTGCACAGCGCGCAGCCGATCGGCCTGGACCGGGTGTTTCTCGGCCAGAACGGTTTCCCGGCGAAGGCCCTGTTGATCAACAAGCGTACCGGCCGGATCGAAATGGAGCATGTGCTCGAGACGAAACCAAAGCCCGATGATCCGCAACTCGTCGCGGGCAGTATCCACGGCCAGTTCCGTCATATCAGGATGACCAAGGCGGGTACGTATCTGATCCCGCATCTGAACCTCGGTAAGGTGCGTGAGTACGATCGCAAGTGGAAACAGATTTTCGAGGTCGACGCGCCATCCGCGTGGACTGCCGTTCGACTTCCGAATGGCAATACCCTGATCGGCGGCAACCAGCACGGCTATGTCCGTGAGGTGAACCCGAAAGGCGCGACGGTGTGGGAGATCGATAAGGATGATCTTCCCGGCATTCCGCTCTACACCGTGCAGGAAGTCAGCCGCCTGAAGAACGGTAATACGCTCATCAGCAACTGGGGCGGCTCGATCCAGAAATCCGACTGGGAAAAGGTCGTGCAGTATATTGAGGTTGCCCCGGACAAGAAGGTTGTCTGGGCCCTGCACCAGTGGAAGGATCCTGATCTGGGCCCCGGCTCGTTGATCCAGGTCCTCGACGAGGGCGCGCCGGGCGAGGACGTCGAGGCGCCTCGTTAGCCGCACCGTGGTCGTACACAAAGGAAGGATGCAAATGACGAATAACCCAATCTCCCGCCGTTTGTTTCTCGAGCAGTTGAGTGTTACGGCCGCGGTGGCGGTGACACCCGCCTGGGCGCGTGCCGCGGAATCGCCACCGGCGAAGAAGCTCGGCGTCGCACTCGTGGGGCTTGGCGGTTACAGCACGGGCGAACTCGGGCCGGCGCTGCGCGAAACGCAATTCTGCCGTCTCGCGGGTGTGGTCACAGGCAGCCGCGAGAAGGGTGAGCAGTGGGCGCGCGACTACGGGTTTGCGCCGAAGAGCATCTATAGCTACGACACGATGGCGCGGATTGCGGACGATCCTGGAATCGACATCGTGTATGTGGTCACGCCGAACGGCCTGCATGCCGAGCATGCGATCGCGGCGGCGAAGGCGGGGAAGCACGTAATTCTCGAGAAACCGATGTGCAACACGGTGGCCGAGTGTGACGCTGTGCTGGCGGCGTGCCGGGCGGCAAAGGTGCGGCACTCGATTGGCTATCGGTTGTTCTGGGACCCGTACCACGCGGAGTTGCGCCGGCTCGCGCGCACGGAGGAGTTTGGACCGTTCAAGAAAATGAAGGGCGACCGCGCCTTCGTGATGAACACTTGGCGCTGGCGCGCGGACAAGAAGCTTGCGGGTGGCGGACCGCTGATGGATCTCGGCATCTACCTCATCCAGGGCGCATGCATGGCGAAGAACGGTGTTGCGCCAGCATTCGTCACCGCGCACGAGTTACCCAAGACGCGGCCCGATATCTCGCGGGATACCGAGGAGACGCTGCAATGGACGATGGAGTGGCCGGATGGCGCTGTCGCAGAGCTCTCAACCAGCTACCAGCAGAACTTCGATCACTTTCGCGCCGAGGGTGCAAAGGGCTGGATTGATTTCCAGGAGCATGCGTTTGGCTACAAGGTGGGCGCCGTCGAAACCAGCCGCGGCGCGCTCCACTACCCGGGACCCTACCAGCAGGCCCTGCAGATGGATGATTTCTCCCAATGCATCCAAACTGGTCGTGCCACGCCAGTTCCCGGCGAGATGGGCCGACGCGACCTCGCCATCATTGAGGCGATCTATCGCGCTTCGGCGAGCGGGCGCCGTGAGCCCGTGAAGGTAAGCTGATGCGCCTGCCTTTACTGCTCGTCGCGTTCTGTATGACAGCATCCGGTGCAGGGTATACGGCTGACGCCGTCGGCCCCCCGCCACCAGGTCAATATCGCATTGACTCGGAGACAGTTACCACCAACTCGAGCGTCGCGGGCACTCTCACGCGGACGCAGCACATCGACGGCGCCACCGGTCAAACGACGGTAACCGACAAAGCACCGGACGGTGCGACCGCGACACGCACGCTACGTGGGGACGGTCCGTATGGTTGGTGCATGCGCGGCGATGGCGAGCCGCCGTCGATGCCGCCGGGTGCCTGCTCCAACTCGCGCTACCGTACGAACCCAGAGGGCTTTAACCTGTCGAGCGATTGCCACGGCGTACGCGCAGTCGAACAATGGCGGCGAATCGACGAGCACACATGGGAACGCGTCATGCACGCCAGCTACTCGATCATCGCGATGTCCAGCAGTTCGCCGATGCAGGCGCTGACCATGGCGGGCATGAGCCCGCAGGACCGCGCAAAGGTCGAAGCCAGCCTGCCCAAACAGGCGGACATCGATGCCGCGATGGCTCCTGTCATCGCGCAGCTGGAGGAGCAGGTGAGAACCGGCAAACCTGAGGAAGCGGCGTTAGCCCGCCGCCAGCTCGATGCCCTCAAGGGTAGCGCATCGCCATCCGACATCACGAGGATCGATCTCCGCGAACGCTGGACCCGAATCGCTGGCGCGTGCGCTCCCAAGGGGTAAGCGGCGCTGCCGGCCACATCGGGGCTGTGATGAGTCCTGCATTGGGTTTAGACTCACGTCGCCTGGCGGAGAAATCCCATGCAGCAAGCAGTGCACAAATACCTGTCGGCACTGGAAGCAGGCGACGCGGAGAGAGCCGCAGCCCTGTTCGTCCATAACGGCTGGGTCCAGTCCCCGTTTCTGGGGCGGTTGCCGGTCCGCGACTACGTCTCCAAGGTAGCGAGCGCATCCAGCAAGGTAAAGTTGACGGTCCATGACGTTCTGGTCAGCGCGGAAGGGCATCTGCGGGCGGTCGCCTACTATCAATACGATTGGTCGCTGAAAGATGGCTCGCGTGTCGCTTTCGATTGCGCCGACGTATTCAACTTCGATGCGGATACCGGACGTATCGAATCCATCGTGCTGGTTTATGACACACAGCCGGTGCGCGCCGTGGTCGAAGACAAATATCCGTAAGTTAACCACGGAACGATACTGATGCGGTGTTGATGTCCGAAAACGGCGAGCGCGACAACTGCTGCCCGCTAGTATTCAGGGAAACCTGAATCAGATGAGAAGCGGCATGAAACACTACGTCAGCAAGGTGGTCGATTCGCCCGTCGGGCCGCTCAGGCTCGTCGCCAGCGAGGCTGGGCTGGCGGCTATCCTGTGGAAGGATGACAGTCCCCGCCGTGTTCCCCTGGGCAACGTCGAGGAGGATCAAACCAACTCGATCCTCCTCGAGACTGAGCGGCAGCTCGGGGAATACTTCGCTGGCCGGCGCAAGGTATTTGACCTGAACCTCGATTTCCCGGGCACCGATTTCCAGCGGCGCGTATGGGCGGCACTGCTCACCATACCGCATGGCCAGACGCGCTCTTATGGCGAGATTGCCAGACAGATCGGCAGCCCGGCAGCCGCGCGTGCCGTCGGGGCTGCCAACGGTAAGAACCCTATTTCCATCGTCGTTCCGTGCCATCGGGTACTGGGCTCGAGCGGCGAACTCACGGGATTCGCCGGGGGGCTGCAGGCCAAATCCCGGCTGCTGGCGCTGGAGGCGGGTGCCGGTTGAATACTCCTGTTCCGGAGCGCATACTCTCCGGAACAGGAGTCCCAGTGCCGACGCCAACCTACCCAGAAACGCGCTACGCTCCCATCCAGCCCGTCAACCTGGCCTCAAAGGACGAGCGCGCGCGGCTGAGCGCTTCAGCGCTGGAGGGCTTTTTCCGTCTCTCGAAACGCTGGAATCTGAAGGACGCAGACGCAAAACAGCTGCTGGGCGGCGTCACCAACGGACCGTACTACGAAATCAAGAGGCATCCGGGCGGCCGCGTGCTGGATCCGGATACCTTGCTGCGGATCTCTTATCTGCTGGGCATCTTCAAGGCACTGCAGGTGCTGCACGGGCAACCCCTTGCCGATGAATGGATCAGCTTGCCTAACTCAAACCGTATCTTCGCCGGCAGTACTCCTCTCGGGTACATGATCCGGGGTGGTCTGCCGGCGATGAGTACGGTGCGTCGGCTTCTGGATGCTCGGCAAACAGGCTTGTGAAGGGAAAGCGCAAGAGGGTGGCGGCACTGCCGCCGACCTCGCTCATTCACCGCTGTGACACGCACCGATTGATTCCGGCAAAGTACAGTGGGCCGGACCCGCTGGAAGAGCTTGCTCATACGGCCACGCAGCTCGAGGATCTCGCTGCGCTCACCAACGTGACCGATGAACGAGCGCTCGCCGAGGGTGGTGCGCTACCTTCTATCAGCCCATTTGAGCTGGTTTCCCACGTAGCGCACGCGCGCGTCATCAATGGCGCCTTCACCTACGCACATCCTTTGGGTAGCCGGTTCAATAACGCAGACCGTGGCTCGTGGTATGCCGCTTTTCAACTGTACACGGCGCAGGCCGAGGTGGCTTTTCACAAAACAGTCCACCTCGCCGAAGTAGCGCGTTACGAGGACGAAGTCGAGTTCGACGATTATCTTGCAGACTTCAGTGGTGAGTTCCACGATCTGCGGCGCGCCAAGCGTTTTGCAGCCTGCCTGGACCCAAAAAGCTACGTGTCGTCGCAAACGCTGGCTGAAAAGCTGTTGGAGAGCGGCTCCGCTGGTGTCATCTACCCCAGTGTCCGTCGCCCCCGCGGTACATGCCTCGCGTGCTTTGATCCCAAGAGAGTGGCGAATGTCCGAAGAACGGCGCGCTTCCGGTTCAGCTGGCGCGGCAAACCCACACCACAGATCGTTCGAGTAGCGGCTATTTCGCCCGCGTCCGATCCTGGGGAAGAGGGTAGAAACCCACCCAGGAGCGCTCACAACTGGGATCTTCCCTAGGTGTTGCGAGTGGGTAACGAAAGACGATTTCGCCTGTATGCTTGTACCCATGGATAAAAAGTTTCTCGCTGCGCTGGTGCTCTCGTCGCTGACCGCCCTCGCGGCCGCCCAAACCATACGTCCCCGAGTGTCTGACCTCGGATTGAAGGTCGGCATCCTCCCTACGGGGCCGCTCGATGCGATCACCGATGTTGCCGGGGTCGAAGTCGGGCAGACGACCATTATTCGCGGTGACAACATCCGCACCGGCGTGACCGCGGTTCTGCCACATGCCGGTAATCTGTATCGTGAGAAAGTGCCAGGCGCGATCTTCGTTGGCAATGGTTTCGGAAAGCTGGCGGGCGCCACGCAGGTGGATGAAATGGGCGACATCGAAGCACCCATCCTCCTGACTTCGACCACGAGCGTGGCGCGTGCGGCTGACGCACTGATCAGTTACATGTTGTCCCTGCCGGGCAACGAGGATGTGCTGTCGATCAATCCAGTGGTCGGCGAAACCAATGACGGGTACCTGAGCGACATTCGCGGCCGCCATATCAGCCCAGATGACGTGTTCACTGCCGTCAGGAACGCCAAGGGTGGTCCGGTTGACGAGGGCGCTGTCGGCGCGGGCACCGGGACCGTAGCCTTCGGCTGGAAAGGCGGCATTGGAACGGCGTCGCGCCGGCTGACTGCCAACCTCGGCGGATACACGGTTGGCGTGCTCGTACAGACGAACTACGGTGGTGTACTCACGATTGCAGGCGCTCCCGTTGGTCAGGAACTGGGCCAGTATTACCTGCGTAAGGAACTAGAGCAGGCCGGCAACGGGAAAGACAAGGCAGACGGATCATGCATGATCATCGTTGCCACCGATGCGCCGCTCGACGCGCGCAACCTGAAGCGCCTGGCGGCGAGGGCATGGTTAGGAATTGCGCGGACCGGGAGCGCCGGCTCGAACGGCAGCGGTGATTACGTCATCTCATTCTCGACGGCACCGCAAGTCCGGATCCATACGAATGACAAAGCGCTGACGCGGAACGTGGAGTTGATGCCCAACGATGCGCTGTCGCCGCTGTTTCAGGCCGTCATCGAAGCGACGGAGGAAGCAGTTTACAATTCGATGTTTAAGGCGACGACGATGACTGCCAACGGACACTCGGTCGAAGCTCTGCCGATCGACAAGACCGTGAAGATCCTCAAAGAGCATCGAGTGCTCAGATAAACCGCACGCCCATGCAATCCGAGGCGATCCGTGCAATCCAGATCGCCACATTATGCTGCATGATCCCGGCCTCTAAGAACCCCGGCGAGAAGAGGATGTTTGCGATGAACACAGTTACCACCAAAGACGGCGTGGAGATTTTCTACAAGGATTGGGGGTCGAAGGACGCGCAACCGATCGTCTTCCACCATGGTTGGCCTTTGAGTGCCGATGACTGGGATACGCAGATGCTGTTCTTCCTCAAGAACGGCTATCGCGTCATAGCCCACGACAGGCGCGGCCATGGCCGCTCCTCCCAGCCCGGCAGCGGCCATGACATGGATCATTACGCTGACGACGTAGCGGCGTTGACCTCTCACCTCGACCTCAAGCGTGCGGTGCATGTCGGGCACTCAACAGGCGGCGGTGAGGTGGTTCACTATTTGGCGCGCCACGGGGAAAGCAGGGTGGCGAAAGCGGCGATCATCAGCGCCGTGCCACCTCTGATGATAAAGACCGCGGCGAATCCTGGTGGGCTGCCCAAGGACGTATTTGATGGGTTGCAGGCGCAGCTCGCCGCCAGCCGCACCCAGTTCTACTACGACCTGCCGGCAGGCCCGTTCTACGGCTACAACCGTCCCGGTGCTAAACCCTCTCAGGCAGTGATCTGGAACTGGTGGCGGCAGGGGATGATGGGAGGAGCCAAGGCTCATTACGACGGCGTCATCGCCTTCTCCCAGACGGACTTCACCGAAGACCTGAAAAAGATCACCGTTCCGGTCCTGGTAATGCATGGCGACGACGACCAGATCGTACCGTACGCCGATTCGGCGCCGCTGTCGGCAAAGTTGCTGAAGAACGGGACGTTGAAGACCTACAAGGGCTTTCCGCACGGCATGCCCACGACCGAGGCCGAGACCATCAACGCCGATCTGTTGGCGTTCCTGAAAGCATAGCGCACGGAGTCTGCGGCGTCCGCCCATGAGGGCCGTCGCCGCCGACCGACACTAACAATAACAATTGAGTTGCGCGATAACCGCGCAACTGCGCGCTGCAACAAAAGTGGTTGTGCGCGGGCAAGTCCTTGAAATCAGCCGCGGCGCGCATATCTCCTGCAGCGCACCGCACAAGAGGGTAACTTCAAGAGTGCGCATATTTGAGGAATACCCTGAGTGCAGCAACCCGTGTGTTTCAAGCAAACTTGAATCCGGATCGCGCAACTCGAGTCAGTTGGATACAGAAACATGTCCGCCCGACGCCCCTTTGAATCCCTCGACGTCCTGGAGATCAGACGTCTCCTGGAGCTGGCCATTGAAGCCGGCCTGAACACTGCTGATTTCAGCCCGCTGCTGCTGCGGGCGTACGGAACCCTGGCCGCTGAGTTCGGTTTCGAACTGTGGTCTCGGGAGCAGGCCTGCCTTCAGATCCGTCACGTGTGCGGGCGATCGGCCGGCCAGGGGTATTTGCCGAATCGTGCGCGCGGACATTAGACTCTCGCGAAATCTTTTATTGACTCGACCGGTCTCCTTACCAGTGGAACTCGACCTGGTGTTTAGGTGCCGTCATGCGCAACGTTTGCAAAAGGCTCTTCGCGGTCAGCATTTTGATTTGCTGCGGGGCTCACGCACAAACTCAATCTCGACCCGCCGTCGTGGAGCTATTTACGTCTCAGGGCTGTAGTTCATGCCCGCCAGCAGACGCGTATATGGGAGAACTCGCGCAGCGTGGAGACGTGCTCGCGCTGGCGTTTCACGTCGATTATTGGGACGACCTGGGGTGGAGGGACCGCTTTTCACTGGGTCTGGCCACTGACAGGCAACGTGCGTATTCGACGGCAGTTGGACGTTCCTCAGTCTACACACCGCAAGTTGTCGTCGACGGTCAGGACGCCTTTGTCGGAACGGATCGCCGGAGGATTGGAGGAGCGCTGGCGTTAGCCCGCACGGGAGTGCCCGTTGCGATATCAATTGACCAGGAAGATGTAGTAGTGAAGTTAGGCGCGCGGGAGAAGGCTGTGACCAGCGAAGTACTCCTGGTGCCGTACTTGCGCAAAGCCACCTCGTCGATCGGGCGGGGTGAGAATGCTGGTCGCAAGCTCGAGGAATTCAACATCGTGAGAGGGCTTCGCGAGTTGGGGCAATGGAAAGGTGACGTGGTTAGCTTTCGTGCGCGGCTTGCCTCGCTGCCCCGCGACGCCACCGATGTGGCGGTACTGGTGCAATCGAGGGACGAACGGCACGTCATTGGGGCGGTAACACTGCCATTGCGGTAGGCACGCCCACACAAGCGCACTGTTGCTCAACCGCCCAGTTTCGGCGTTAGCGGTCGGGTGTCGGACAAGGCCGGAGGGCAGGGCACCTTGCCTATGGCGAGGCGGTAAACTCGTTCGAAGCGCGTGCGCTCGACGATACCATGGTCGCCGGGGGCGTACTGCACCAGCCAGTCGCCAGCATCACCGTGCAGCACGTCTCCGCCAGCCGTACGTGCAACAGTGAATGGCGTTTCCATGCGTTTGGCGAGCACGGTCACGGGGCGATTCCGGTAAAGACCGGCCTCGCCGCGGATTGTCCCTGGAAGCGGATCGTACTTCGCATCGAAGCGGTCGCGGGACACGCACCAGCGGTCGCCGGTCGATCCGGTGATCAGTGCGTCGCCGGGCAGGTACCGGTTAATGCCCACGGCGCTGACGAGGGCATCAGCGCCGAGTGCAAACTCGACTGAGACGGTCTCGTCCTTCACCGCATGCCTTGCGGAGGGGTCCGCGGCCAAGTCCGGGTTGGTGAGTTCCAAGGTCATAGGGCTAGATTCGATATCAACATACGCATGACCTAGTTTGCCATCAAGGGCTGGAGCGCGCGAACACGGTGTGCCGGTCTGGCACCAGTACAGTAAGGTCACAGCCTTGCGCAGTGTATCTATCCTGCGCAACATAAGCTGAGATACCTTGGCCGTGCACTACGGTCTGTCACCATCTGGCATTGACCCGAGGGAGGATGTAGATGCCTAGCATTTCGTCGCTGGTAGGTTTTGCGCTCGTCGCTCTGGGACTCGTGATCACGCCCGGTCCGAACATGATGTACCTGGTATCACGGTCCATCTGCCAGGGGCGCAGGGCCGGACTCGTCTCGCTGGGTGGGGTCGGACTCGGGTTTCTTGTCTACATGGTGGCGACGGCGTTCGGCATTACTGCCTTGTTGTTTACTGTGCCGTTTGCGTATGACGTTCTGCGGCTCGCCGGTGCGGCGTATCTGTTGCATCTAGCGTGGCAAGCACTCAAGCCGGGTGGCCAATCTGCCTTCCAGGTCCGTGACCTGCCGGCAGACAGCAACAGGCGCCTGTTCATGATGGGATTTCTGACAAATCTTCTGAATCCCAAGGCGGCGATACTCTATCTGTCGTTACTGCCGCAGTTCATCGATCCCACCCGCGGTACGGTGCTGGCACAGGCGCTGCTGCTGGGAGGAGTTCAGATCACAATCAGTCTGAGTGTCAACGCGCTCATCGCAAGCGCCGCCGGCAGTATCGCGGTGTTTCTGCGCTCGCGGCCCATGTGGATGGTGTTGCAGCGCTGGCTCATGGGGACCGTGCTTGCAGGCTTGGGGCTGCGGATGGCTTTCGAGTCGCGCAAGTGATCGAGAACATGATCTGTGTCGCACGTAGCGGGCCGAGACGGCGTCGACGCGTGGCGGCGGGTTCAGCGTGCGTTGTACGCTTCCAAGAGTTGCCGAGCGCTGAATTTGGTGTGGTGGTTTTCAGGTACCGTCGGATCCATCAGCGCGGCGCGCATCTGCGCCGCGATCCACAGCCGCACTCCCCGATCGCCGCCCTGAGCCCATAGCCGCTCACGCAGGAGCGCTTCATCGACGATCTCCTCGAGTGACCGCTCGCGCTCGGGATAGAAAATGAGGTCACTGATGCAGGCGTGCGGCACAACCCTTGCCAACGCGAGAATGAGCCTGTCCCGTTCCTGCTCGGATATCTGCTGTCGTTGCAGCGTGCGCACACTCTCGAGCAATTCTTCCCGGGTCATATTCCACTCACTGTTGGCCGAAATGATAGCGTTTCCACAGGATCTCCTGATGCATTCGCGGGGTCACGATGGTTAGATTGCTCATGTCGTACACCCCGCCCCCTTTTGCAATAGGGGTCGTATGATGGAGCGTGTACGAACCGCTGCCCCCAAACCATTGCGTCTCGACGGCAATTGGCGCTTTACCATTGCGCATCGCGGCCTGGTTGCTGGGGCTGAACTGCGAAGCAAGAGAAGGCGTATCGGCGACCCCTTGCCAGAACGCGGCGCGGAATTCGTTGAAATTCCGGAAGTCGCGGCCGTTGAGCTTCTCGGCCACTTGCGCGGGGAACAGGCCTGCATTGCCTTGGGTGCCGCGCAGCCAGGGACCCTCGATCGTCGTCAGGCGTGCAGTGGCATGAGCGGTACCGGGCTGGTTGCGGGGATCTGCGCGGTTTGCGCTGGTTCCGCGCTCAGCCCGTAGATTCTCCAGCTCCGCGGTAACCTGTTCTGGCTTGGCGCCAGCGGCAGTCAAAGCCGCTGCCCACGCCTGATCTTCATTGTCCAATGACCGCCCGGTCCAACCCGGCACAGCACGACCGTAAGCGTGTTCGAGGGCCGCCGGGTCATAACGCAACTCGCCGTTCTGCGTCGTTACTGGAACGTCGAGGCGAGTCAGTTTCGGTTCAGTGCCGACCGTCGGGCCGATCGAATAGCCAAACACCTTGGCGAGGGGAGTCGGGCTATGCTCGACTTTTGCGAAGTACGTGGCCTCGAGTTTGTCCGTCGTACCGGAATGTACTTGCACGACGGCGAGATCCGTTGTTCCAGGAATCAGTCTGGCGTCCGTGCGGGGCTGGGGAGTGTCGCCGGAAAGCATTAGAGGGAGGGCTATAACCGCCCCGGTGCGAGTGAGCAACCTGAGCGGGATGCGCCCGGGCTCGTTGTCGTTGGCCGCCGGAGGTAGATCGTCAAAGCTCGGCTTCACGAACGAGGAGGACGGGTTGGTCCTGGCCCGTTCGATTGAAAATGCGTCCGATCCGTTGGACTGCGGGATCGGCGCAACCGGGAGCGCGCCACCGTTCTGAGCAATCATAATGGGATGCGCGGCCTGGCTTGCCGACAGATACGCCTCGCGATCTCTTTCGTCCAGATGTTGCGCGATCGCATCGCGAAGCGCATCGCTGTGAGTCGCGTCCGAGAATGTCTGGGCGTATGTTGATCTCGCCAACGCGGCGACATCGACGACTCCCACCGAGGAGTTCTCCCGGATCAGCCGTTCAGCTTGCAACGTTGTCGAATCCAGCTGCGGCAGACGAGTCGTCAAACTCACCCCACCGACGCCTGTGACGTCCAAGCCCATACGACGCTCCACGTTCCATGTACGTGGGTTGACTAAAGCATATTTCAGCGGCATGCGTTAACTGGGGTATTCCCGAGCCGGGAACGATCCGCGCAAAATGGTGGTCGCGGCGCTCCACGCCAGGGCAACACCAACAGTAGACTTAAGTTCCCCGCTCGGCGGTGGGGAACCGTCGCTCTTCGGCGACGATGTTGTCCACGCAGGTCAGCGCGTGGCGGCAACCTAGTTCCCCAATCGATCGCGTAGGGACTACACTTTACACACAACTTGGAAGTACGCCGTATTGCGGGAACGGTTCCAATGACGGAGACAATGACGATCCCCGGCTACAGCATCGCCAGCAGGTTGGGGCAGGGTGGCATGGCCAGCGTATTTCTGGCTGTTCAACTCAGCTTCGAGCGCGAAGTGGCGCTAAAGGTGATGTCCCCGCTGTTGAATTCCGACCCGAGCTTCGCAGTCCGGTTCAAGCGGGAGGCGCGCATTGTCGCGCAGTTGAGTCACGCCTCGATCGTCCCGGTGTTCGAGGTTGGGGAGCACGAATCCTGCCACTACCTGTCGATGGAATACCTGTCCGGCGGCGATCTCAAGCGGCGCATCCTGGCCGGCGAACGCGGCGTGGGTCTCGCACTTGGCGTATGTACGGCGCTGAGCGCGGCGCTGGACGTGGCCCACCGCAAAGGCTTTGTCCATCGCGACATCAAACCCGAGAACATCCTGTTCCGCGAAGACGGTACACCCGTGCTGACCGATTTCGGCATCGCTCGCGCGCTCGACAGCGGGCAATCGCTGACGCTGGCGGGTATGTTGGTGGGCACACCGGACTACATGAGTCCGGAGCAGGTCAAGGGCCTGCAATTGGATGGGCGCAGCGACCTGTACTCCCTGGGCATTGTGTTCTATGAAATATTGACGGGCAGCGTGCCATTCAAGGCCGACTCGAGTCTGTCAGTGGCCTTGAAGCACGTCGGCGAGCCGCTGCCGCAGTTGCCGGCTGAGCACGCCGCCTATCAGGAGTTTCTGGACTGCCTCACTGCAAAAGATCGCGAGCAGCGTTTTGCGAGCGGCGCGGAGGTCATCCGCGCGCTGCGTGTGATCGGCAGCGGCCGGATGGTTAGAAATCGCGCGAGCGCACAGGCGCTGCCAATGGCCGAGGGGACGAATACGCAACCCCCTGCCGCTACAACGAATCCGCCTATCTCTGAGACGTACCTATCCCAACAGACACTCGCGCGGCCGCATGTCTCCGCGGAAGAGCACGATGAGACGACTCCTGCGATCAGCCCACCGGAGTCTGAACCCGAAATAAGCTCGCCGGAGCCGGAAGCGTCAGATAACCCACGACGGGCCAGCGGATCACCCGCGAGCGCGCTCGGTCAGCTGGGGAGCCAGATAGCCAGAATCGCTCAGCCGTTTTCGATTATTGCGGCGGCATTGGCGTCGCTAGCGGTGGGAGTGACTTTGATTTTCGGCGGCTTCCATAAAGGCTCCGGCTCGTCGCCCAACACCACGGACAGCCACGTCGCGCCAGCTGCAACAACCACCCGGCCTGACGCAGGCAGGCCGCAGTCCGCCACCTCGGCCGAACATCCGCAGCAGCCGATGCTTGCCAGCGTGCCCCCGCCGCAAAGCGCTCCTGCGCTGCAAACACCGTCCCAAACCCCAACGTCTGACACCACGACGCCCGAAATACCACCGCCGCAAACGCCGACATCCCCGTCGGCAGCCCCGCAACCGATCACTGATAGCGCTGAGGCGGCGCCTCCCGCCGAGGATGCCCGAACGCCAGGCGAGGAGGCTGCTCGCCGCAAACGGCTGGCCGAGTCGCGCCGCCAACGCAAAGCGGAGGCAGCATTGATAGCGCAGCACGCGGCTGAGTTGCGCGCGGCGCAATTGCAGGCTCAGATCCAGGTGTTGCTCGTCGCTGCCAAGGACGAATACGCGGCGGGAGCTCTGTGGCAGCCAAACGGCGCGAATGCCGCCGAGAGCTACCGTGAGATTCTCAAGATGCAGCCGGGGCATGCCGAGGCACTCGCCGGAGCGCAGCGTGTTGCCAACGTTCTCGCTGCCGAGGCCATACAGACGGAGTCGGTGGGCGACATCTACACCGCGAAACTGTTGATCGATCAGATTCAGTCGCTTCAACCGGGTCACCCGAAGCTGGCGGACTTAGAGGCACGGCTGCAGCAATTGCAGACTAACCCTGCCGTCCTGGATGCTCGTGATCGCGGCCGCCTGGAGAAGGCTGCGAAGTACATCGCTCGAGCGGAAGAAGACCTCGGTCGCACGCCCCTCGATTTCAAGGCCGCGGACGATGCCACTGATGAGTATGACAGGGCGCTCTCGGCCGCGCCCATGGCCCCAGGGCTGCCCTCGTTGAAAGAGCGGCTCATCGCCGCTTACGCCACGGCCACCCGAACCGAGGTGAACTATCACCAGCCAAAACAGGCGCTGAAGCTGATCAACACCGCTCACAAGCGCAAATGGTCCAACGACGAGCTTGACCAACTCGAGGCAAGCCTAAAGACTGCAGGCGCGGCAACAGCGCCTACCAAGGAGACCGGGGTGGCCCATTGAGCTCCTTGGACGCCAACCGGGAGACTCCCGCCACGGATTAGCTCACCGCGGTGAATTCGGGCAGATTGTGGCAATACCGTGATCTTTTGTGATGCCCGCCCAGAATGGGCTTTGTTGGGGCACACTGCCCACATGCGTTCGCCGACAGTGGAGGTCAAATGAACCGGCGCGAAGTATCGCGGTCCCTGCTATCCAGTATTGCCTCTTTTGCCCTGCTGCAGACGCTATTTCAGCGAGAGGCATTTGCGCAGTCGATCAGGCCCGTGGCCGACCAGTGGCTGCGAGGGCTGCACGAGATGAGCTGGGACCTGCGCATGAGCACTATCACTCCCGGGCAATGGCAAACGAAAGTCGCTGAGCTATTCAAGCAGGTGAGCCTCGAGGCAGTTCTCGCGCGCATCGACTTTGCAAGACTGACCGTCGGACTGAAGCTCCCGGACCTGGGAGTCAACGCGCGCGATGTGACCTTCCCCGACCTGCAGGTGCCCGAAAGGCTCGCGTTCCACAGCAAGATCTTCGGAATGCGGAAAAGTCGGGCGATCATTCCGCATGGTCATCGCAACATGGTTTCCTGCCACTACGTCCTGAAGGGTGAATTCCGGTTGCGTCAGTACAATCGCGTCGCCGATGACGCTACGCACATGATCATCGAGCCCACCGTTGATGAGCTAGCGCGAGTCGGAAGCCTCTCCTCCATATCCGACGAGAGAAACAACGTTCATTGGCTGACGGCAATGACCGATAGCGCGTTCACGTACGACGTACTGGTTACGAACCTCGGCGGAAAGCAGACTGAGGTCAATAACATTGATCCCGACACGGGCGAAAAGGCCGTAGGTAACCAGGTACGCGTACGTAAACTGACTGTTGATGAGGCGCTCAGGAAGTATGGCCACGATAGCCATCATCACGCGTGGCTTGCCCGCGGCGGCTAATGCTCGGCATTGATGAGGAGCCTTAGCCGAACCTGCCGGATGCTGCGGCCTCGTTCCGGGATCGGCTATCGACCGTTGTATCCTGTGTAGGATTCAAGAAAAGGTCGCAGCGCGATCTGGGGCGCTCAGCGATCCGAGGCGGGCCGGTCGGACGCCGTCAGCTCGAGCGCCTCTTCGAGAGTCTTGGCAGTTAGCAGCCGCTCCGCGATGCTGTCCACCTCCGCCGCGCTGACTCCGCGGACACGGGACTGCGCAGCCGGTGACAATGCCCCATAACGCGTGGTGAGCTGCTTCAGAACGATTTCGACACGGCCTTCAGCCATTCCCTCGGCCTTGCCTTCAGCCATTCCCGCAGCCTTTCCCTGTCCGAAAAAGCGTCGGGCGAATTCACTTTGATATTCGTACTTCCAGGCATCCATAGCTTGCAGGGCCCGGCGGGCGGCCTCCGGTAGGGCATTCAAAACTAGGTCACCCTCAGGAGCCAGTGCGGGGCGGTTGCGGAATAACAGCAGCAGCGCCTCGTGAAGATGAGACGGCATGATTCGACTTGCCGAAGTAGTGGGTTCATTCGAGCTCGAGCGGAATCGAATCGTAACATCAGTATCGATTCGATAGAACACAAACATCAACTAATCGGGCATTGCTCAGCGTACGCATCGGCCTCGATGCCGTCGCTAATGCCGTTGCCCAGATGTCCGGACTGCGGGCGCCTGTGCGCTCCCTGGTGGATCTCGACGTCCGTGAGCGATGGGTGATCGCACTCGCGGACCGCGCCCGTAGCCACATGATCCTTGGGCAGCCTGCAATATGCGGCGGTCCTCAAACGTCATGCACGGTATGAAAATTCAGCCTGATTGCGCGTTCGGCCCGGGAGAAGTCGTGCCAGTGATTGACCGCGAGCGGTGCGAGAACAAGGGTCCGTGCGTAAGCGCGTGCCCCTATGACGTTCTCACAATTCGCAAGCTAACCGACGCGGAGAAGGGCACTCTAAGCTTGCGCGGCCGCATTAAGCTATGGGCCCACGGGGGCGAACAGGCCCACGCCGAATTTGCGGACCGATGTCATGGCTGCGGCCTGTGTGTGGCGGCGTGCCCGGAGAAGGCGATCTCGCTCAGACGCTCGAGCCCGATGAGCCAGGAAGAGGGATTTCTCTAAACCGCGGGTTGCACCGTGACCTTGGATCCTAATGAAAAACAGGGCGAAAGAACGAGCGCTCGTAGCTGATGAAGCATTTCGTTTCTTTGTAGTAGTTCACCGCGGCCTGGCAATCCGGATCAGATGCAGCTGCGAGCCGATACTGCTCGTAAGCCGCGAGAGAGGCGAATGAGAAGAGGGCAAGCGCTACGTTGTTGCTGCCTTCGCTCGGCATGAAGTAGCCGTGATGAGTGCCGCCAAACTTTTCGACAAGCGGGATCCACATCTTGCCGTAGGTCTCGAACTCGTGCAATTTATCCGGATCGACGATGTAACGCACATAACACGTAATCACTGGGTACACTCCTGATTCTCAAGGTAACCGACGGGCGGACCGACGTGGCCGGTTTGCCCTGACCCACATGCAGGCCACAAGTCTATCAGTTGGAAGTGACCGCAATGGCCAACAAGAGGTCCATCAAGTCCACGAAGGCCGCAAAGAATGCCGCCGTCAAGCGAGTTTCTGCGAAGGTGTCCAAACCGCGCATGACGACACCGAAGCCGCAGTTGCACAGGGTCGCAAAGCCGGCTCTGCTCGCCGGCGGCAACCCTCAGATCGCGAAGGCGTACGGCGACGCCCCTGTGCAGGCCTATATCGCGGCGATGCCGGGCTGGAAACGCGACGTCGGGAGCCGCCTCGACGCGCTCATCGTGCGCACCGTCTCCGGCGTGCGCAAGGCGGTCAAATGGAACTCGCCGCTCTACGGAATCGAGGGGCAGGGCTGGTTCCTCGGCTTCCATTGCTTCACGATGTACGTCAAGGTGACTTTCTTCCGCGGCACGTCGCTGCGTCCCATACCCCCGGGCGAGTCCAAGAATGAGGGCACGCGCTACCTCGACATCCGCGAGGGCGACCAGATCGACGAGGCTCAACTCGCCGGCTGGGTGAAGCGAGCTAGCCAACTGCCGGGCGAAGACCTATGAGGCATCAGTAGGAGAACGACAGCCGAAGTCCTTCATAGCGCGAGCTGTCCCGCCCCGGCGTCCAGTTGATCGCGTCTGTGTACGGTGGAGCTGCGGGACTCACGTTGTACGCTCCGCCGCGCCCCCGGTTCTGCGCGAAGTGCTTGTCGAACAGGTTGTTGACGAACAGCGTTGCTTTCCAGTGCTCGCCTGCAAACCCCGTCGAGAGGTTGAAGATGCCATAGGAGGCCTGAAACGAATCAGGATCCTGAGTCAGGTTGTAACCCACCCGCGCTCGCCACCTGTAGGCCACGCCCACGAATGCGGAGTAACCCGCGCCAACCGCATGGTCATACTGCGCATTCAGGTTGCCACTCCATTTGGGGGCATTCGGCAATGGTTTTCCCGAGAGGTTCTGGGCTCCACTCACACACCCCTGCGCAACGGTCTGGAAGCCAAAACAGGGCGCAACGGGAAAGTCGACCATCTTGGCGATATCGAAGGCGCCGTTGACTGAGAGGGTCAGCTCCGGAATCGGCCGAGCGGCCAGTTCGGACTCGACGCCTGAGGAGCTCACCTTGCCGATGCTCACGAGCTCGCTCAGGTTGGTTACCTCATCTCGGCTCTGCACCTGGAATCCCGTGAATTCCTCGTAGAAGCCGGTGAGGTTCCAGGTCACGCGATGATCGAGAAACGCGCCCTTGAAACCGACTTCGTAGTTGCGGCTCCTCTCGGCCCGGACGGGCTGGCGCGCGGCGATGGCGTCGCCGGTCGGAACCCCCTTCAGCGGACCGGAAGCGAGCGGGGTGCGGGTGGTGAGCGAGCTCGTCAGATCATACGCAAGGCTCGTGTACCCCGTCGCGTAATCCGTAAAAAACATGAGGTCCGGTGTCACATGATATTGGATAGCCGCCTTGTGCATCAGGACGGTGTCGCTGTTGCAGGTCGAGATCGGCACCGTGGTGCTCTTAGTGGAGCACTCTGGCGTTCCGTAGTGCAGGTCATGGTCCCGGTCCCAGAAATCGTAGTGTATCTGCTCATGATGCAGGCGAATGCCTCCCAGGAGCGATAGATGCTCAGTGAATGCGTACGTTGCCTGACCGAACAGTGCCTCGGTCTGGATGCCTGCGTGAGTGAGATAGCTGGCGAAGAGTGTGCTGTTGCTGGTGGGGAGGGAGGGCAGGCCGTTGTAGTTTCCCAGCTCGTTGGAGCCGCGCACGAAATCGTACTTCGTGTTCGAATGGCTGAAATAGGCGCCCAAGAGGTAGGTGAATGCATTCTTCGAAGGCGAGACCAGCCGCAACTCCTCGGTCACGCCGTTAACGGTGAAATAGCCGCCGTTGGCTGAGCCACCGTGGGGTGCGCTCGGCGCGAGGAGGCTGTAGTCATAGGAGGTCCCGTCCGTATCCTGTGTGTTATGCAGCGTGTAATGGTCATACGAGGAGATAGAGGCCAACGTGAGCCCATTGGCGAACTCACGGGTAATCTTCAGGCCCGATCCGATCTCGTAGGAGTTGCCTTTTGCGTCCACGTCGTTGCGCAGCCAGGTGTTGGTTGGAGACGGCGTGATTCCCTGCAAAATGAGTGATAGCGGCAGGTTCGATTTACTGAACGTGACGCCCGGGCTGATGTAATAGGGCGCACCTGTGCAGCAGCTCGCGACCGTGTCGAGCATGAAGGGCGTCAAGGTGATGGTCCAGTTCTCGGCGGGCTGCCACAGGAGCTTGCCGCGCAACGCCAGGTCCGAGTGACCGTTCAGCCAGCTGTCATTTGTCAGGTTATGAATATTGCCTTTGTAGTTGTCGTAGCCCGTGCTGATCCGATACTTGAGGGTTTCGGTGAGGGGGCCGGAAACCGTTGCCTGGACCTGTTTCTCGCCGTCAGTGGTTGCCATCACGTTTGCAAGCCCCGTGAGTGTGTCGCTGGGTGCCTGAGTGGTGATGTTGATCGCGCCTGCCGTCGAGGACTTGCCGAAAAGAGTGCTCTGCGGCCCGCGCAGGACTTCGACCTGCTGCACGTCCACCAGCGATGTAAAAGCCTGCGCCTGGAATGCCTGCGGGACGTCATCAACTACGACGACGGTGGCTGGCTGCGTGGCAATGCTGTACGCGTAAGTGCCAATGCCCCGAATGTTGATGCTGTTGTTGGCGGGCTGCGTGGTCTTCGAGATGGTGAGCGCGGGCGCAACGTTCTCAAGATCATCGAAGGTGCGCACGCTGGCACGCTCCAACGTCGCAGCCGATATGGCCATGATGGAGGCGGGCACGTTCTGAATAGATTCGGCGCGTTTGTTCGCGGTTACCACGACTTCCTGGAGCCCGCCCGCGTCCTGAGCGTCGGCACTCGGGTCGCCCGCAGCTTCAGCAAAGTTCGACTGCCCGCTCGCCAGCCAAAGAACGAGCGCAAGGCGCAGCACAGATTTGCAGGACATCCTTCCCCCTGTTGGCAATCCGAAGCGACTGCACCAGGAAAGGTTGCTACCGGTGGCCTGACCATGTCAAGGTTTGCTGTATGACCACCTGTAAGATGCTAGTTATCCAATGTGGTCTTCTTTGTCCGAGACTTGGCGCTGCTGTGCGCTGGTCGGGCCCGACTCGCGTCCCATTGGGCAGCAGTTACAAGGCTATACAATGGTTTGCGGCATATTTCTAAATCAGGCAGCAGGTCGTGAAACGCACAGAACCCGAGTCGTCCCATAGTCTTACCCGGAGAGAGTTTCTCGAGGGCTCCTCCGTCCTTGCCGCGGCGACGCTGATACCTGCCGGCGCCACGGCGCAAGCTGTGGTAGGCAAAGGTGGGAGCGGCGGTCAGGGCGCATCCGAAAAGGCAGTCGTAAAGCACGACGGTTCGCAAAGGCTGCTGAGCGGGTGGGAGTACCACGCTGGCTCGCTCGGCGGGGTCTGGGAGGTGTGGCGGGGGAAAGAGATCTCCGATCGCCGCTGGGAAAGCGTGCAGATGCCTCATTGCTTCAATGCGCGCGATGCCGTCGACCCCGATGAGCCCTATTACCAGGGGGCAGGTTGGTATCGATCTCACGTGAATGTCGCGAATCCCTACCAGGGTGGACGGACGTTGTTGCATTTTGAAGGCGCGGGGCAGACCACTGAGGTGTTTATCTACCTCGAAAAGCTGACTCGCCATGTGGGTGGATATGATGAGTTTGTCGTCGACATCACCGAGGCGATTGCGCGCCTACCGAGCAGCGTTGCCGCCAATGAACGGGGTGTGCCGGTGGCCGTCCTCTGCGACAACTCTCGGGACCTCGAAAGGATTCCTTCGGACCTGAGCGACTTTACGCTGTATGGTGGGATGTATCGGTATCTCAATCTGGTGTACGTGCCGGCGGTCTCGATTGAACGCCTGCACGTCGCGACGAGCGTTGAGTCCGGCCGCAAGACGCGAGCGGCCATCAAAGTCAGGCTGTACAATCCTGGCGGCTCGCGCGAAGAGCTGAGTTTCAAGCTGCGAATTCTCGATCCCGCAGGCAAGGTGGTGCATCGCGACTCCCGGACCTGTTCCCCGTGGAGCGGAGAGAACAGCCTGTTCGAGTTCGACGTGCAGCACCCGCGTCTGTGGTCGCCTGCGGACCCTTCATTGTATCGCTGTGAGCTGATTCTGGCGGGATCGGCCGGGGAGAGCGCTGTCGCCGAGCGCTTTGGGCTGCGGTATTTCGAGTTCCTGCCGCATGGTCCATTCCATCTGAACGGCGCGAGGCTTCTCATCCGAGGCACGCAGCGGCACGAGGACCACGCCGGGCTCGGCGCGGCGATGCCCGAGGATCTGATCAGGCAGGAAATGCAGCTCATCAAGGACGTCGGCGCCAATTTCATCCGCCTCGGGCATTATCAACAGTCGCGCCTGGTGCTCGACCTGTGCGATGAGCTGGGACTGCTCGTATGGGAAGAGGTCCCTTGGTGCCGCGGGGGCGTCGGTGGCCCGGCGTACCGGCAACAGGCGCGCGACATGCTCAGCAACATGATCGACCAACATTACAACCATCCATCGATCATTCTTTGGGGCCTCGGCAACGAGAACGACTGGCCGGGCGATTCACCTGAGTTCCGCAAGGAGGACATCCGCGCTTTCATGACCGAGTTGAACGTACTCGCTCACCAGTTGGATCCAGAGCGCAAGACATCAATCCGGCGGTGTGAGTTCGCCCAGGACATCCCTGATGTGTACTCGCCGAGCATCTGGATGGGCTGGTATCGCGGCGAGTACCCGCAGTACAAGCAGGAGTGCTGGCAGCAAATGCAGAAGGTCGAGCGGTTTCTGCATATGGAGTGGGGTGGAGACAGTCACGCGGGGCGCCATTCGGAAGAGGTCGATCGGCCTTTCGTGACGGGCTCCGGGGCCACTTCACCGCCGGTCGGCTATGACTTTCCTGTTGGCCCGGGCACCCCTAACGCGTCCAAGGATGGACTCTGGTCCGAAACCTACATCTGCAACCTGTTCGATTGGTGCCTGAAAGAGCAGGAGACCATGCCCTGGCTGACGGGGGCGGCGCAATGGATCTTCAAGGACTTTGCCACGCCGTCCCGGCCGCAGAACCCGGTGCCACGGGTGAATCAAAAGGGGCTGGTGGAGCGGGATCTGCGGCCGAAGGAAGGCTATTACGTCTTCCAGTCCTACTGGTCTGCAAAACCCATGATTCGCATTTATGGGCATACGTGGCCAAGGCGCTGCGGTGAGCCCGGGGAGCAAAAGCTGGTCAAGGTCTATTCGAACTGCGCCGCTGTGGAGTTGTTTTTGAATGGCCACTCATGCGGCGTCAGAAAGCGCAACAGCCAGAACTTTCCTGCGGCAGGCCTGCGTTGGATCCTCTCTTTCCCGGCCGGAGAGAACCATCTGCGAGCAGTCGGAAACGCGGGTGGGGTGAGGGTCGAGGATGAGATACGTTTCGAATATCTCACACAGGCCTGGCGACGGCCCGCAGTGTTGGAGCTGGCGGAGTCGTCCCGGGAGGGAGATCTTTTCACGCTCGAGCTCTCGGCGCGTGACGAGGGACATGTTGCGTGTCTGGATGCGCGCAACCGTGTTCGTTTCGGGATCACAGGTGACGGCGCATTGCACGACAACATGGGTACGGCTCGCGCCTCGCGTGTCGTCGAACTGCGCAACGGCCGCGCGCAGATCGCCGTGTCGCTGCCGAAGGGGCGTTGTGTGGTCAGCGCGTCATCGGAGGGACTACCAACCGCGTTCTTGTCACTCGAACGCGGATGAGTTGACACGCAACCGGAGCAGGGGCGGGGACCTCATGGCACTGGCACCGACCCCAGGAGCGACGTTAGATTCCGGGGACCACAGCATCGTGCCGCACTAATCGGGGCTCGCAAGCGGCAAGCTCACATAGAATTGCGAACCTTGCCCAGGGCCTGCGCTATCGGCATGGATGGTGCCGTTATGAAGTTCGACCAGGTGCTTTGTGATGCTGAGACTCAAGCCCACGCCAGGCTCGGCATCAGCCGTGGACGTAACCAGGACGAATGGGTCGAACAGCCGTGATACGACTGTTGGTGTTAAACCGCAGCCAGTGTCCCGCACTTGAATCTGTGCCTGTGAGCCGGCCGCAGCAAGGGAAAGATGAATTGATCCACCGTCGGGTGTGAATTTAACTGCGTTGTCGAGCAGGTTCCTGACAATCTGCACGAGGCGCAGCTCATCGCCGTCGATTTGCAGGATTTGTTCCGGCAAGCTCAAAATCAGGCGCTGACTTTTGGACTCGAGAGCTGGCCTGCAGTGCTCGACGGCCGATTCGATGACGCGTAGCAACTCGACACTCGAGCGAGTCATCTGCAGGCGACCTCGTCTCAGCAACGAGAGGTCGAGGAAGCCGTCGACCATGCGTTCCAGCTGCTCGACTTGCCGGAAGATGATCTCACCCATGCGTTGGGAGTTTGGATCCGCTGCGGTCATGCGCAGCTCGTCTGCCGCGGTTCTCACCGGCAGGAGGGGCCTTCTGAGCGCAAGGGCCAAGACCTCGAGAAAATCGTTTACCGGTGGGTCTGACATGGGGGAGCACTTAGCAAAAAGACTTCGCAACATAGTCGCACGATCGAACGGATCGTGGACATGAAAAGACGCCTTGCTTCGGTTGCGGAGCCGTAGGCGCCAGCAAGTTAAATACCCGTTTTGTGATGACTCCGCGCCGCGACACAGGCCCGTCCGTTGCTGGGAGGGGCACACCGGACGTGTCGGGCCACCAAAGCGTGAGCAAAGCAATCGCAGCCGCTTACGGCGGTCGGCGCCGCCTCGCCGGGGACCCGAATGGGCCGGGTAGTGGGGACATTGCAGTGCGTGTACCGAGGGATCACGCGCTGAGCCCATTGGAATCACGTCACACTTGTCACTCCCACCTTTCGACGTCTGGCGGCAAGACTATCTCACGATCAACAACGAGCGATCGGCAGTGAACGGTATGGCATTCGAGCCGGAAGACACGAGATCGCTCTAATTCGGAGGTTGCGATGACGACGATTACATCACCTGAGAAGGGCCAGAAGGAAGGACAGCACGCCATGGACACGCCGCCGATTGTGTCGCCGCAAGAGTGGGAGGCTGCACGCGAGCAGATGCTCGTCAAGGAGAAGGCAATGACCCGCGCTCGTGACGCCCTGGCCGCCGAGCGACGGCGGATGCCGTGGATGGCAGTGGAAAAGGCATACGTGTTCGAGGGACCCAAGGGCAAAGCGAGCCTCGTCGACCTGTTCGAGGGCCGCCGTCAGCTGATCATCTACCGCGCCTTCTTTGAGCCCGGCGTGCACGGATGGCCAGACCATGCGTGCATTGGCTGTTCCCTAGGGGCCGATCAGGTCGCTGACCTCGCCCACCTGAACGCCCGCGACACGACCCTTGTGTACGCCTCGCGTGCACCGCAGGCTGACATCGCGCGCCTGAAAGCGCGCATGGGCTGGGAAATCCCCTGGTACACCATCACCGACAGCTTCGACGCCGACTTTGGCGTGAATGAATGGCACGGCCACAACGCGTTCATCCGCGACGGCGAGCGTGTGTTCCGCACCTATTTTATCAACAGCCGCGGCGATGAAGCGATGGGCACCACCTGGAGCTATCTCGACATGACGGCCCTCGGGCGTCAGGAGGCGTGGGAGGATTCGCCGAAAGGCTATCCCCAGAGCCGGCCCTACAAGTGGTGGAACTGGCACGACAGTTACGTCCCGAACGCAGCGCCCGACCCGAAGTGGGTCAAGGTGTCGGACGCAGGAGAGGCCGCCTTTCGGAAACAAGACGGCTAGTCGGGTGACGTGCAGTATCGCTTACGCGGAGGCGCCTCGGTAGGGCGGGGCGCTGTTGGTCGAGCCGGGTGCATGGATGATTGACCTGAGTTACTGGCCCATGGAGGAGAACGATGAAAGACACCATGAAAAATGATTATGCAGCACCTGCGGTGGTCGATCGGGCCACTTTCCAGGCCGAGCTCGACGTATTGCGGGCTCGAGAGAAAGCTCACACGAGAGAAGGCGACGCAATTGCGGCCGCCCGCCGACGGCTGCCAATGGTCGAAATGGACGGTACTACGCGACTTACTGGCGAGCGCGGGGCGGTCACGCTGTTGGATGTGTTTGAGGGACGCCGGTTGCTCATCGCCTACTACTTCATGTGGTACACCGGCCAACCGGCGCCGGAGCAGTGCGAGGGGTGCACCTGGGTAACATCGCAGGTCCGCGAGCTGTCCTATATTCACGCTCGCGACGTCACCTACGCCACGTTTTGCCAAGGCCCGTATGACGAGAGCGTTCGGTACCGCGACTTTATGGGCTGGGACATGCCTTGGTACTCAGCTCAACACTCGCTCGACACCCTTTTGGTTGGTCGCCGGGTGGGCATGATGCACATCGTTTGCTACCTGCGGCAGGGATCCAGTGTGTTTGAGACTTATTGGACGACGATGCGCGGCGTTGAGGCAATGGATAACAGCTACCGGTTGCTGGACTTAACCGTCTACGGGCGGCAGGAAACGTGGGAGGACTCGCCCGCTGGATGGCCACAATGGTTGAAAGGCAAGGGGCGTGTCCGGGTCGATGGACGTCCCACTGCCCAGTGGTCTCGCTTGAAGGCTGGGTATTCGGACGACCTGGGAACCGGCAGGCGCTGAGGTGAGGCGCCGGGCCACCCGCGCCCCTCAGATCGCAAAGGGCGGACCAGGAGCCCGCGTCGTTGATTCAGGAGGTGTTCGCTACTGGCTCAGTTGACCATGCGGCTCAGTCTCGCGCTGGCGGTATGGTAATTGCTACGGACCTTTCCCGCTTCGGACACTCCAAACACAAGCGAGGCCAGTTATGACCACACGTATAACCATTGCGGGTCATCCTCTGCATCCCATGCTTGTTACCCTGCCAATTGGCCTGTGGGTGTTCTCACTGGTATCGGACATCGTTTACGCCTCTACGGGTGATATCCGTTGGGACGTCACGGCTTACTTCACCTTGGGCGGAGGCATCGTCGGCGCGCTCGTGGCTGCGGTCCCTGGGTTGTTCGACTTCCTGGGATTGCATGACGCGCGCGAGCGTCGGGTTGGCGTCATTCACTTGACCCTCAATCTGGCAATCGTGGCCGTGCAGGCCATCAACTTCTGGCTTCGGGGTCTACCCAGCACCGCCGACCGGCTGCCGATGCTGATCTCCGTGGTTGCCGTCGCAGCGTTGGTGGTCTCAGGTTGGCTCGGTGGCCAGTTGGTGCATGTACTCGGGGTCACTCAGCCTCACCACGGCGAAGCAGACGCGCTTGATCGAGATCGCCTGCATCCACGCACCTGACAAGTTGCCTTGCCGGGGTGCGAAACAGGCACCGCCGTCCCTATCGATCAGGCGGCCCGACATCATGGGCATGCCGACTGACGTCGCTGTGCGGCACGGGCAGGGGGTCGCATACTCATCATTTCTAGGCAAACACGCACTCTGTTGTGACTCCAACCATTCGCGAGGCCGGTATGATGACGCTCCATCGGAACAGGCAGGGAGCGCCTATGAGTACTACCTACGCGGACATCACGATTACCAATCTCTTCATCAAGAGCACGACCCGCGTTCGGGCTCTGGTGGATACCGGCTGCATGTTGTCCACGGTGACCGACGAAGTTGCACAAGCGCTTGGCTTCGACCCCGCGCAATTCACCATGAAACGAATCGTGCTAGCCGACGGCCGCAGTGTTCGAGTCCCGACTATTGGTCCCATCCAGATTGATTACGAAGACCGCAGCTGCAAGACCGAAGCCTACGTTATGGGCGACGAGTGTCTGCTCGGCTGCGTGCCTCTGGAGTGCATGGACCTCACGATCGACCCCGTACAGGAGCGTCTCATTGGCCGTCATCCCGGCGGACCCGTACACCGTGTGTGTAGCGCGTTTGAGAACAATTTTTGGTATATTCTCTAAGCCGTTGATATTAATAGAATAGTCGTCAGACTTGCCACCGCAGAACGCCTTGGAGATGGCCGGGTTCGTTATTGCGGACCTGCCTACAGCGCCTCTGCAAACAATCGCGTGGAGCGAGCGCGTTCGACGGGCGGGGCGCTCCGCAGAACTGGGCGCTACAAATTCCTCTCACAGCTAGTGAGAGATTTCGACGGTGAGCATCACCGCTGCCGCGCATCGAACGGACGGAAGAGACAGTCTTCGCCCCTTTCAAGGCCGACAACGTGAAGGCGGTCGCTGTACGCCAGGATCTGCTCGTGCAGACTTAGCATCAGCCAGGACGCCCGGGTACACCCAACGGGATCGAATCCCGCAGCTAACCCAATGCGTATCCCAGCCGCCGTCCTTCTGTTCTTTCTCTGCCTCAGAGCCCTAGCTGACACACCGCACGCGCAGTCGCCCTGCACCTGCATGGTCAATTTTCCGCCCACGCAGTCTAGCGCGGTGACGCGGGAGCTCAAGCGCGCGACGTGTCACTGCGCTGTGAGTCCATCGACTGCCCAATCCGACATTCGTGGGACAGAGCAATCGCCCCTCAAGGTAGATGTACACGCGCTGCCGCCCGATCACAGCAGCGCCGTCGCCGCGGGCGCGGCCATGGCACTCGCACTCATAACGGGCGCACTGGCCGTTTACACGGCCAAACTATGGAGAGCCACGCGGCTACTCGTTGAAAGTGGACAGGCCGCGGCACGGCGGCAGCAACGGGCTTACGTGGGAGTCAGTGAAGCAGTTTGCGAGGAGCAAATTGAAGGTCGTGCGCCGCGAGTGGGTATCACCATAAAGAATTTTGGAGCTACGCCCGCGTACAAATTAGCGGTAGCCATCGACGCACAGATAGCCTTTGCTGTGGAACAGGTGCCTGTTGCCACCAGCATCAGTAAAACTCTGGGTCATCTCCCGCCGGGCCTCGAGCTCAGGATCCCACGCACTCCAGTGCTATCCATCGGCACGGCGCCCGGAAATGAGGTTGACACTGCGTATTCCCGCATCTTTGTGTACGGGTGCATAGAGTACGTTGATACGTTTGGAGTACCGCATTTCACGCGCTTCCGGCTCGAGGAGGGTCCGGACAGGAAGTTCTTCGCGTGTGATGAGGGGAATGAGACTGACGATGTACTGTTGGCCCGAACGAGTTTCGCGTCGGGCAAATCATGAACAGCCACCGCTCATTTGTCATTGCGCACGCGGCGCTGCTTGGTTGAATCGAGCGTCTCGAATAGCTGGTTCTGCTCGGGCGAAGTGAGATCCGCCGTCAAGGCATGTAGGGCTGCTTGGGCGGCGGCCTGAGCGTTGTGCAAGGCCGCAAGTGCCTCAACGCGCTCGCGTCGCTCCTGGGACGCCTCAACGATTGCCGTGATTGCACTCAGCTGACGGCGCAGCTCGCGGGCGGTATTGGCATGCAGGGGACCGGCGCGAACGTGACCGGGAGTGAAGCCTACGCCTTCCGGTGAGTACAGTTCACCGCGGCGCAGGGTCCAGCCGGCCCATTCTCGGGACACCGCACCTAGTTCACCGCGAAGCAGCACGGCGAGGCAGCGTAGCACCACTGGGGGCACCTTCTTCGTGCGCAGCCACCGCCGGGCTGTGGTGACGTGGGAGTCCGTGAGGGCGGCTAATTCGGCCGCGCTCAATCCTCCCAAGTAGTCCACGATGTCGTCTGCTGTTGCTTTCGTAAATGCTGCGCTTGCGTAAAGAAAGATGATTTTTTTTGGGGGCACTTGGCCGGATTGGCTTATGGTTTCCGATTATAGGAGTAAATCGGCAACTACCCCCACGACGTGCGCGGATGTCGCCTCCAAATTCTGAGGAGAACCGAACTATGTCGATCGATTCCGCACGCCTCGATGCGTTTCTGGGAAGAGCGGTCGGTGATCTCGGCAGTGCCGTGAGTGCCACATTGATGGTATTGGGCGACCGGCTGGGCCTCTACCGAGCACTAGCACCTGCGCCGCTGTCCTCCGCGGAGCTGGCGAGTCACACCGGCACGCACGAGCGTTATGTTCGCGAGTGGCTTAACAATCAGGCGGCGGGCGGGTATGTGGACTACGACGCAGCGAGCGGGAAGTATGCACTCAACCCGGAGCAGGCACTCTGCCTGGCCGATCCGCACGGGCCGGTCGATCTGCCGGGCGCATATTTTCTCGTCCAAGCGCTCTTTCACGCCCTCGACCGCACCGAAGAGAACTTCCGGACGGGCAAGGGCATGGAATGGGGCGAGCACCATCCGTGCCTCTTTCACGGCACCGAGCGCTTCTTTCGCGCAGGCTACAACGCCAACCTGCTCACTGCCTGGTTGCCCGCGCTCGATGGGGTGGTGGCGAAACTCGAGGGCGGCGCGCGCGCTGCGGACGTTGGTTGTGGACATGGGGCGAGCACGATTCTCATGGCCAAAGCGTTCCCGAATTCGCACTTCGTCGGTTATGACTATCATCCGGACTCCATCCGCGTCGCGCGGGAACGCGCCACTGAAGCGGCCGTCCGTAATGTTGAATTTCAGGTCGCCGATGCCGTCAGCTACGCCGGCACGAACCTCGATCTCATTGCCTTCTTTGATTGTTTGCACGATATGGGAGATCCGGTCGGTGCCGCGCGCCATGCGCGTCAGGCACTGCGCAGTGATGGCACCTGCATGATCGTGGAGCCCTTTGCCGGGGATCGCACCGAGGATAACCTCAATCCAATTGGCCGCGTGTATTACGGGGCGTCCTCGCAAGTGTGCGTTCCGGTATCTCTGGCGCGGAACGGCCCGGCGCTTGGGGCGCAGGCGGGCGAGAAACGTCTGCGGCAGGTGATCGTGGAAGAGGGTGGCTTCACGCAATTGCGGCGTGCGACGCAGACCCCATTCAACATCATCCTGGAGGCCAGACCATAATTCGGTAGCCTAAACGGATGCTGTGAGGGGAATGCCACCAGGATACGAACTCGCGCGTCCTTAAGGGCGAACCACTCCTTGGCATCATTGGACACTGTCGTGTAGGTAGATCTCGGGGATCGGGTTGTCTTGGCGTTCGCGGTCCCAGACAACTTGAGTGATGTACCAGCGTCCATTGCTGTTGAGCAGCTCGAACGACTTGACACCTCTTACAAACGGTTTGGCGTCGTTTGGGTTCTTGCGGGATTCGTAGGCAGCATAGACGTGGGCCATGACCCCGAAATGCTGGATGTGTGTCGCTACGGCGTGATCGAAGAAGCCTTCGTTCTTTGTTGCCGCATCAGACATGTCAGCGTACGCATCGGGGCTCACGAACACTACGTCGGTGGTCTGTGTGCCGGAGCCGGGGAGTGGTATCTCGATTCTTCCATCAGGCACAAAAAGTGACAGCAGACGTTGGCGATCCAATGTGCCGCCTTGGGAAGCCGAGATTGCGTCGAAGAATGCCTCGACGAGGCCGCGAATCGATTGGACATCGCTTGGCCGCGCCGTAGGCCAATCTGGATGGCTACGTAGTTCGTGGACGGGCGAAGCCGCTGCGGCATGGGGCGTGGAAGGTGTTGTCTGTGCAACGGAGAGAACCGATGCCAACAGCAAGGGAAGACTGGCGATCATGAGGCTCCTACGGAATTGAGTGGGTCCGGTGGGGCACCCTAGCAGAAGGTTCATATTCGAGGCGACCGCATGCCAAACACGCTAGGGGATGGCGAACGTACCCCCACCAGAACGCGATCCTGCGGTCGGAAGGGGAGAGTCTCCTTGAGCGTAGCGCCTTCTGGCACAGATCCCGTTGACTGAGGGTCGTGCTGGAGAAGGCGCTACGCCGGAGTATTCCCGTTACGGTGAGAACTGGACTATTGAAAGTAGATTGCCGTCAGGGTCTCGGAACCAGACGACCTTCACTCCGTCGGGGGTTACGACGATGCCACGTTCGTCGTGGGGGATGCCTGAAAAGCGTTCCCAAGTAACACCGCGCCTGCCGAGCTCCGTGACGATCGGGTCCAAGGCGTCCACAGCGAAACCCACTACCGTATGGGCCGTGGGCTGGGTTGATGGCACTGGGGAAACCCTGAGATCTGACCCATTGACGTCGTAAACCAGCGCACCGTCGGACTTCGCGCGCAAAGGCAGCTCCAGCACGTCGGTGTAAAACCGCTCAGCCGCCGCGATCCGCGAAGTCCAAATGATCGACTGTAGTTTCGAGTTCCCAAGCATGAGTCGCTCCTTACTGTTCGTGAGGCCCTTTACGGGCGACAAAAAGAGCGAGTCAACTCAAGGGCACGGAAGGCGCCGGTGGTTATCGGCGCAGACGAAAAAGCCGCGACGAGCGCGGCTTCAAACTGAGCAAGAGTTTAGATACAACCCGAGGGCTCGTCAAGCGGAAAGTGGAATCCGCCTGCGCTCATCGATGCATCGGGTACGCGGTTACGGCACATCTGAGAATCAGTTCAGCGTTGCGAAACAAACGTAGTCCCTGCAGAAGCCGTTGTTTTTTGCTGGCGAGCGTCAGTCCATCAGTTCGGTCAATGCGGCATACTGACAGTGGGACTGCTTTGGTTGTTGCTCAGGCGGTCCCATATCGAAGGCGACCTTCAGAGCGACTGCGGAAGAAAGCGCATCTACGTGAAAGAACCGCAGCGCATCTGAGGGTGCGTTCTCGATGAACGTGCGCTGGGCATATCACCGCTTAGTAGATCGGTGTGCGGTGGAAAATCAGGCTAGATCAAATCGCGCAGTCGTGTGTCGCGCAGGTACAGACCGACCCACATGAATATTCCCAGGTATACGCCGAACAGAAGGTGGCTGAACACCGGACTTCCCACGCGCAACTGCGATGCGATCGCGCCGCCGAGCAGGCCGGTGAGCAGGACTGCTCCGAGGATCGCCGTACGTGGATATGCGTGCAGACCTGTGCAGACCAGGATTAGGACTCCGAGACCTCGCGCCAGAGCGACACTGTCCGGAAAGCCCAATTGCTGTGTCATCGTTTGCATGACGATGTGAAGCGGAAAGAGTTTGCAGACGCCGTCGAACAGCATGAACAACACGAAAAGCGTACTGAGCACGCGGCCGACCCAAATTGCCGTACGCGATGGCGGAACTACGTTTGCAACGCTGGGCACCATTTTGCTGAGCTCACTTGTTCGAGGAATTTGCAATGGTCTCATCCGATGTTCCGACAGGAGTTATTTCGCCAAGCGCGACCGCCCCGACGACGCGACAGTTGTGGCGGGTGACGAACCTTACCCGCCCTCGAGGGGCTCTGTTTTGTACAAAAACGACAACTGAGCTTGCTGGTTTTGAATCGCCATGGGCGTCAGGCCGATCAACCGCTTCAACGAGCGGCCTAGATGTGCCTGATCAAAATAGCCGGCATCATGAGTGACATCCAATATCGACGAACCGCTGCGAAGAAGATCCGTAGCGCGACGTGCACGTTCGATCTGCCGGAAGGTCGCGTGGGTCATGCCCGCCACGTGCAGAAAGCGCCGCTGTACCGAGCGCCGACTGAGTGCCTGGCAATCGCCGTGGATCGCCGCCTGAACGACCGGCTCCACATCGATCAGCCCGTATTTTGCGAGCCGGTCGACAAAAGTCTCCGCATTCTCGTAGGTGGGGATTTGCCATGCGCGGCCCGCAAAGCGGAATTTTCCGTCCGGCCAAACCGGAAAGTTGAGGTCGTTGTGATCGAGCAGCGCCGACGTCGGCAATCCCCGGAAGTACACTCCCATGCGAAACCGAATCGCCAACCATCGGCCGTTCGGCGGACAAGCGATCGTGTCGGCTCTCGTCACCGGCCCTCGCAGCGTCACTAGGGAGAAACCCTCCAGGCGCGTGATGACAAGCTCCAGATTCCCCTCCGCCATCGAATGGAAGAAGCCGCCGATGGTGCTGTGGCACCGCCAAACACGTTCGATATAGCGAGAGGATGACTGACGGTCGTCGAAAGTGAGATGCATCGTCGTCTGTCTCGTGTAGTTGTTGATGCACTCAGCTGGGATTGCTCCCGATACGGTCTTTCTCATGACCTGTCCTCCCATCTGTGGTCTGTCATGGGGCGCCATTCGCCCTTCAACGTCAAGGACGAACGGCGATTCCCGAATCCGACATCGACTGGGAAAATTGAAGGTTCGCCGCCGTATGGTGTGCGCGAGGCGATAGCGTTCTCGACATCGACCCCGGAGTGTCGACAGGTCGACGGGTGATGCGCCGCTGGAGTCCGCAAAGACTCATCCACCGAGCGGATTCTCGAGCGACGCACCCTGGGACACAAAGAAACGGCGCGCAAGAACGGCGGATCAACTGTTTCCAGGCGCGCCGGATGCCGCGCAAGACCTCATGGACCTCGAGCGCATCGTGCGGCGGGGGGAACCTCGCACCCACGTGCATCGACCGTGTCGCCGATCAGAATCGATGAGTAGTGCCAGCCAGCCCCTGATATTGCGGGCTGCAGGCGCCAGTCACGACGTCACGAGCGCGGCAATCTCCTCGGACGTGAGCGCTCCCCAGTAGATCCGAAAGTCATCGATGAGCCCGTCGAGGTACGGATCCGCGGCGAACTGCGAGCGTCCGATGTAGTTTTTGTCGGTGTTCCCAAGGCGGAATGGCGCATACAACATGCTGTTGTTGGTACCGGCCACAACCCCGTCCACGTACAACGTAGCTGTGCTTCCGGATAGCGTGACCGCTACATGCAGCCATTGTCTAGTGGGCAGAGGGTTGGGTCCCTCGATCGATTCCTCACCCGGAGCGGAGTTCAGGGACATCGTGAACCGCACGCCGCCGCGGTTCGCGCGCGGTGTGAGGTACATGTACTGATCGGTTCCCGTGCCGAAGTCGATCAGGCGCGCCCAGGTCTGGGCGGAATTCAGGTACACCCAGAAGGCCAGGGTGAAGTCGGCCACCCCGGAGAGAAAGCCCGTGGGAAGTGACACGTAGCACCCGGCCGTTCCGTTCAGGGAGACAGCCGATCCTTTCTTGCCGGGCGCGAAGACCGCGCCTTGGCTGAGTGTGGCGTCGTGTGCGTTGCCGCTCGAGTCCACGGCGCGATCGTCGAACTTTAACCACGTATGCAGGGCAGTACCTACGACCGCGTGCGCCTCGTTGGACGCGGCTGTCCCGCCCAATGGCGTCATTGCAGTGATCACGTAGTAGTAGTTTCCGGCCGCCAAGCCAGTGTCACTGTACGTGAGCAAGTCTGTGATGCCGGAGGCAACGGTCGTATACGGGCCGCCGGAGGAGGTGCTGCGCTTGACTTCGTAGCTGGTGGCGTAAGTGGTTCCCCACCACGAGAGCGTCACGTCACCGCTCGCGGTGAATGCTGTCAGGCCGCTCGGGGCGGCCCCGCTCGGGATGGGATCGCGGGTGAAGGCGAGGGTGCCATAACCGAGCTGATCATATCCGCCGCTGTTGGGACCGAAGTTGCCACCGCCGCCGTCCGGCTGCATCAGTTTCGCAAACTTCTCCGAATACGGCGCGGCGATTCCTTTGCGGTTGACGTAATGGTTGTAGATGCTCGCCCAGATCGGCCGCCCCGCTCCGATGGACCCGGTAGAGAATTGTGTGAACGTGGCCCCGCCGTTGGTATAAGGGGCGAACGGAACCGGATAGTACGTCGAGCCGGACTCGATCAGGTTGCCTTTGGCGACGTATTCGGCGCCGGCGAGGAAGCGGTTGTTGTCATACCCGTACAGGTCGATCCCCTGGTTCCACGCCTGCTCGCAGATCACAGCCGCGAGCCCGATGCTCAGCGTGTCATGTCCCTGATCGCGCCCCGATTCCTGCGTCTGCCCGAGATACCCCGGATGCAGCCAGTAGACGGTCTGGCGGATGCAGCCGTTGCCGAATCCCGTTTTGAAGTAGTCCACGGCGGACTGAAACATCGCGGGCTCATCGCACAGCACACCAATCGCCATCGCGGATGCCACACAGCACAGATCCCAGTTGGAGTACGAGCTCAGATGGCTGTGCAGGTACGATCCAACATTCACAGGGTAGAAGAGGTTCTTCATCATTCCCTGGAATGCCGCGAAATCGTTTGCGGCCCAGCCCGTGTACGTCCGCATGATCTCGCCGGCATTCGCGAATTGATAGCCCTGCAGTCCCGCCATCAGGATGCCGTCGTGATCGCGGTCGCAACCGCATGTAGCGGCGAGCTGTGTGAGCGTGTAGGCCCACCCGTTCATGATCTGGATGCTCTTGTCGGCGTAGCGCGAGTCGCCGGAGATTTTCCAGCGCAACGCGCAGGCGTACGCGGCCGCGACGTCGTTGAAGAGGATTCTGGAATTGTCCGGATGCACTCCGTCGTTGCCGCGCGAGACGATCGCCTGAGGGCGAGGTGTGTACGTGAGACTCGAGTGCCAGTTCGCGATGAGAATCTTCCACCCGTCGATCCAGGGCTTCTCGCCGGCCGCCACATTCTGCGCCATGCGGTCGAAGTCGGATGCCGTGTGCAGGAGACCCGGGTGCACGAACACTGCGCTGGAGGTGGGGCTGTTGGCGCCAGATCCGTTCGTGTCGGAGGTGTTGCCGGAGGAGCCCGTTGTGTTGGAAGAGTTGTTGCTGCTGGAGGAACCGGCAGTGGTGCCGGAAGGGTTGCCGCTCGATGCCGCAGTTCCGCTGCTCGGGGAGGTCGTGCTGTCCGTAGATGCGGTGTTCGAGTCGGAGGAGCCCGCCGCTGCCCCGGCACTGTAACCGGATTCCGAGACGCTGCACCCGGGCAAAAGGCCGATCAGTGGTGTTGCGGCAAATCCCTGTAGCAGCCGCCGCCTGCTGAGCACGCGGAAATCGTCGTCGGCAGACATAGCTTCTCGTTTCAGGAAGGTCTTACGACCAAAGTTGCGAGACCATAGCCGCAATGCGCTGCGCCCGGCGTGTGCCCATCACAGTTCCGCTGCGTTGCAGCATGACCGCCACACGAACTTCGTCAAAAGCAAAGGACTGCACCGCCGCGGGCGCCAACCGGGTGCTTCTTGCTGCCCCAAAAGAGCGCGTACGCGTCAAATCAGCTCATAACGCTTCGGCTGGGCGAGGGGCAATGGCTTCGGCGCATGCTGGGAGCGCTCGATCGAGCTCGCCGACTGCTGAATCCGTGGCAGGCAGATGTCAGGTAAGCGATCAATGAGCTGCGGTCTTGCGCGGCAGCGCACGGATTGTTACGAGCGGCTGGGCGGTACGTGATCTTTCCTCGCGAGGTAGGGACCCAATTCACTTCGCGCGATGTCTTGCAGTAGCCCAAGAGACACTTCAATTCCAGCGCGCTCCAGTATCTTTACGCCAGCTCCATTGTTGCGCGGATCCGGGTCAAGGATCGAAATATAGACGCGTGCAATCCCACGTTGAACCAATGCCTGAGCACAGGATGGCGTGCGTCCATGGAACGAACATGGCTCGAGCGTAACGAAAGCGGCGACGTCCGTCAGAGGTCCCGACAACAGCGAGAGCGCCATGGCTTCCGCGTGGTTCCTGCCAGGCGAATTTGTATACCCTTTTGCGATGACGCTCCCTTCCCGGACCAACACGCATCCGACCGGCGGGTTGGGAACGCAGCCCGGTAGAGCCTTGCGACCCTCGAGAAGCGCTAGATACATAAATCCCCTCTGTTGCTCCTCGTCCATCGGTGTGTCGTACCTCAAATGTCAGATCAGCAATGGTTGCTACGGGGCGTGGCAGGAAGATTTTCGATCGGAAAACACGACCCCTCGTCAGGGCTGCCGGACTCCATAGGAGCCGAGCCCCTGCGAGAGCAGGTCGAATCCTTCATGGATCGAGGCGATGATGCTCGCATGGTTCCAGCGCTTTGCCTCACCTCCCACGACCCCAAAGGCGAGTCTCGTCAACACACCCAGAACGCTGGCGACCATTCGCGCAATGGGGTCTGTGGCCGGTTTCCCAGTCTCCACCGCGAGGATGCGCGCGAGTTCGTCCTCTGTGCGAGCCGACAATTCCCGCATACGCAGGTGTACGCTTGGCACATTCGCAACGAGCCTGCGAAACGCATTTCTTCGCTCAGCCGGCAGCAGGTTCATGCGCTCGGCTACACCAAGTGTGTGTCGGCGCACGGTTTCCACGACGGGCTCCCCTGGCGGGCGGGCACGCACGGCGCGTAACAACTCATCCTCCACTTCGCGGCGGCCGTCGAGGACGAGGTCTTCCTTGGTCGCAAAATAGTTGAATACGGTCTTCGCGGAAACGTGACCCACCGTTGCGATGTCCGCGATCGTGACCGACTCGAAGCCACGCTCGTCGAATAGACGCGTTGCCACCTCCGCAAGCAAACGCCGTGTCTCCCGCTTCTTTCGTTCGCGCAATCCCAGCTCGTCGTTCATAGGATAATTACATTGACGGTAAATTTACAGTGACTATAATCATAACATGATCGGCTCGCGGGCTACACAGGCCTGATCGAGCGCTATGCCGTGCGATGTCTGCAGGAGCGCGGCGCGAGATTCAAGGTGCACTTGAGCACCTGGACCGCTTCGCTGCAACTGGGAGCATTCATGTTATGAGTCGAGCGCTGGTCTTCGAGGAGTATGGCGGTCCCGAGGTGCTCAGGATAATCGATGTGGTCACTGCGCCCGTGACGCCGGAGCGAATCAGAGTGGCAGTCAAGGCAGCGGGGATCCAACCGTTCGACTGTCTCTTTCGCAGTGGCACCGCGCGTCAGTGGTTACCGGCGAGCTTTCCGCAGCGGATCGGCAATGAGTTTGCGGGCATTGTCGAGGCAGCTGGCGCAGAGACTGAGTTCGCACCCGGCGACGAGGTGCTTGGCTGGGCAATGCTCGATGCTACGGCAGAACACGTTGTTGTGCCGGCGACGGATGTAATCACCAAGCCCGCGACACTGTCCTGGCCCGAGGCAGGCGTCCTGTCCGCCTCGGGCCAGACGGCATCGACAGCCATCGAGCACTTGCGGGTCAGGGCAGGTGACACGCTGTTGATTCACGCCGCCGCCGGTGGAGTTGGCAGCATCGCCGTGCAGATCGCGCAAGTCCTTGGCGCGCGGGTGATCGGGACCGCGAGTCTTAGGAACCACGACTACCTGCGTGAACTAGGGGCGACCCCAGTTGTATACGGCGACGGTCTGATCGAACGGGTGCGCGCGGCAGCCGCGGGTGGCATTGACGCGGCACTCATCGCGGTTGGTTCCGAGGAGGCTTTGCACGCCTCTCTGGCACTGGTGCGCGATCGAACGCGGATTGGGACGGTCGCATTTCAGCCGCTCGCTGAAAGGCTGGGTATTGCCCGAATCGGCACCCAGCGCTCAAGGTCGCGGTTGGCCGAGCTGGCCAGACTCTGTACGGAGGGCAAGCTGAGCGTCTCTATTCAAAAGACATACCGGCTGGAGAATGCCGCACAGGCTCATCAAGTGATGGAAGCGGGCCACGTGCGTGGCAAGATCGCGTTCGTCTTTTAGCATGCGTGTCCACCTCAGCATCACCGCCGTCTCCGGGTCGAGCTCGACGTCGTCAGCGGCAGGTTCCACCGGCTCACGGAGTTGGAGCGGTGTGCTCGGGAGGTGGGAAGCAGCCCGAGAGGAGTAGCGAGCACCTGCTGAACAGATTTGGCCCCTGACGGCTGCGCTGATGTGCTCCGCTGGTACGCGTAATCGCTGAGAGCACGACAAAATCTTGGCCGGACCGATGAGTTTCCGGCAGTTCGCAGTCTTCACAGTATCAACACCAGTTGGAACTGATAAGGCGGACATATGTCGTTGGAGAACAAGTTGCTATATGGGAAGCGCGTCATGGTGCTCGGGGCCAGTCGAGGCATCGGCCGCGGGATCGTTGAACGCGCGTCGGCAGAGGGGGGTCAAGTCCTAGCGGTTGCCAGGGGCAAGGACGACTTGGCCCGCCTGACGGGACGGGGCATCAATACCTTGGCGCTGGACGCCACATCAGAATCCGCACCGTCGATGGTGTTCGGGAATACGCCTCCCGACGTGCTGGTCATCTGCGGCGGTGCTTTGCCCCAACCAGCTTTGGTTTCCGAGCTCAACTGGGACCAATTCTCGGTCAACTGGGAAGTCGACACCAAGATGGCCTTCCTGTTCTGCAGAGAGGCACTGCGCGTGCCGCTTGGGCCAGGCTCGGTCGTTGTGATCATCTCCAGTGGGGCCGGTTTTTCCGGCGGGACCTCGAACTCCGGCGGCTACGCAGGAGCCAAGCGCATGCAGATGATCCTCGCCAAGTACTGTCAGGCTGAATCGGATCGCCGGGGACTCGGCATCCGCTTCGTGGCGCTTGTTCCTACCAACATCATGCCGGAGACAGAGCTTGGGCAGGCTGCAGTGAACTGCCACGCCCGAGACCTCGGCGTCCCTCCGGAGAAGTTTCTTGAGAGCCTGGATCCTCGCCGGCTGTCAGCCGTGGGCGTCGCTGAAGCTGTCATCAAAACAGCAGTAAGACCGCCAGCAGAGGCAGGATCGATCTTCAAGATTTACGCCGACGGGCTCGTTGCAGCAAATTAACGAACAATCGAGGCCGCCGCGGTTCGATAGCAGGTCACCATGAATGAAAAGCCCCTCATCAGTTCTTCAAGTTCGGTCCCGTCAATCCGAGCCGATTTCGTCAGCGCGGCCGAAGCTCATCGCTCCGCACTCAAGGTGCACTGCTATCGCATGCTTGGCTCTCTGCACGAGGCGGAGGATGCAGTCCAGGAGACGATGTTGAGGGCCTGGCGAAGCTTCGACGATTTCGAGGGGCGCGCCTCGATTAAGAATTGGCTTTACCGGATCGCTACGAATGTTGCGCTGACTACGCTTGCGAAGCGTTCCACGCGTGTTCGGCTGATGCCGAATCAGTTGAATGATCCGGTGACGGAGAAACCCAATGGACGGCCAGACTCGGAGACGCTATGGATCGAGCCCTATCCCGACGCTGAGCTCGAAAACCTGCCAGATGCTGCGGCTGGGCCGGACGTACGTTTCGAGTTACATGAATCCATCCGCCTCGCGTTCATCACGGCTATACAGCAGCTGCCGCCACGCCAACGAGCAGTTCTACTTTTGGCCGACGTTCTAGGCTGGTCCGCGCTCGAAGCCGCTGCCGTACTCGACCTCACAGTCGCGTCGGTGAACAGTGCCCTGCAACGTGCAAGAGCCAAATTGGCCCCGCTTGAACGAGGTACCCGGTCGGCTGCGATCACAGATACGCATCAGCGGAGTTTGCTCGAATCCTATGTCCAAGCCTGGGAGAGTGCTGACTTGGAGCGCTTCGTCGCGCTGCTGAAAGAGGATGTCGTCTATTCGATGCCGCCGTGGCGAGAGTGGTACCACGGTCAAGACGCGGTCAAAGGTCTGCTTCGGGCCGTTTGGCCCTCTTATCGTGGTTTTAGACTCGTTGCGATTGGGGCGAACTTGCAGCCAGCGTTTGCACTCTACACGTTGGGTGCGGAAGGGCGCTGGAACGCGCATTCTCTACAGGTGCTGTCGTTGGATAAGGACAAGATCGCGTCCTTCACCGCCTTTATGCAGCCGCTCGCGCAACGATTGTTTACAGCTTTTCAACTGCCGAGCGTTTTGGAATCGTAACTATTCTTCTCGGTCACGCATCGATCTGCGTGCGCCGGCCCATGACGGACACGATTTGTCGCACCGCAGTTGTGCAGTGTGCACAATCTCGGACCAGATTGTGTGCAATCTCGTACGCCAATCTCCTATGCGATCTGGTATGTAATCTGCGGCGGAGCCCCCACCGTTGCTGCGCAACCCACTGCGTTGCCTACTATATCGAGCCAACAGCAAGGCAGGGCGCGCGCGCCTGCACGACTACCAGGCGAGATGGCATGGCGTTTGCTTGTTAGTCAGCCGCGTCGCATTGGCTACGCCCTGTTGTAGGGGCGTCCATTTCGGGCATCGAGTCGTTCGCCGACTGGGCGGTCTCGATTGCATCGATCATCGGCACTTTCTGCATGGGTTGTTGCCTATTTGGGGCAACGGGTGACTTTGCCACGCTGAATAGTGGGGATATCTAACGTCACAACAACGCACCTGTATCTCATGACTCAACAACTAAAAAAACAGGCCGCCATCGCACCGCGACCTACAAATTCTGAGCCCGATCATGACCCACATGAACCCAGCTCCTACTTCGGCGGATGGCAGGTCCGCTTCGCCACGACCCTGGCCATCGCCTGCGCTACGCAGGTGTCCGCTGCCGCCGGTGAAGCGGTCCCGACAGCCACCCAGGTCACTCATCCTGTTGCGTTCAATGAAGAGACCAAAACCCGCCAAAACCTGTTACTGGTCGCCCTGGGACGCGAACCTGCGGATCTCATAATCCGCGGTGCAACCGTCCTCGACGTCTTCACGTCACAGTGGGAGCCCGACCAGGACATCGTAGTCAAGAGCAAGCGCATCGCCTGGGTTGGCCCCCGAGGCCAATGGAAGGGCAAGGCGACGAGCAGCTTCGAGGCCAAGGGACTCTGGGCCGTGCCTGGGTTCGGCGAGTCTCACAAGCACATCGAGAGCACCATGCTGTCGCCCGAGTACGAGGCCGCATTGGTGATTCCTTTCGGTAACACCTGGACTACGGAGGGGTCACACGAGTTTTCCAACGTCAGCGGTGTGCACAACGTGGAGTTCTGGGAGACCGCCGGGCGTCGCGGCAGCCCCCTGAAAATCTTCACCGCGCTCGGATCGGCCACCCCGCCCTCCGCCTTCGAAGTGGGGGGCGGCAATTACGCTTACAAGGAGGTCGCTGACAACATGCGCGCCAGTTTGTCCGTTCAGGGCCTGGACGAGGTGATGGACTGGCCGGCCCTATCCGAACCGACGCACCCTGGTTATCAGAGAATTTGGGAGGACATCCAGGCGACGCGCGACAACCGGGGTGTCATAGACGGCCACGGTGCCGGTTTGAGAGACCTTGACAGGATCAACGCCTTCGCCGCGACGGGGCTCACCAGCGACCATGAGACCCGCGTCGCCGAGGAAGCCTGGGGCAAACTCCAGCACGGCCTGTTCCTCCAGCTTCGCGACGAAAGCATCGAGCGCGCTATTCCGCTCTTCGTCCAGCACGGCCTCAAGGACTGGTCCAACATCTCACTGGTGACCGATGACCGCAACGTCGCCGATACTCTGAAGCAGGGCACCGTGAACTATCACGTACAGTTGGCAATCAAGATGGGCGCCCCGCCCGAGGCGGCCTACGAAATGGTCAGCCTAAACCCGGCCAAGCACGCACACATGGAAACACTCGTGGGCTCTCTGGCACCGGGACGCTATGCGGACGTCGTGTTGCTCTCCTCCGTCAAGGATGTTGCGATCAAGTACGTATTCGCCAACGGCGAGCTCGCGGCACAGGACGGCAAGTACCAGTTGCCGATCCCCGCCATCGATTGGCCAGCCTGGGCCACCCATTCTGTGCACATCGGCCGCAAGCTGACAGCAAAGGACTTCGAGATCCGCGCTCCAGCCGGCAGGAAAACGGTGACTGCGGCTGTCCAAGCACCGCTTTACACCGACCCGGAGCAGAAGAGTGTGACTCTTCCCGTCGTCGATGGAATCGTGCAACGCGATATTTCACACGACATCATCAAAGTTGCAATCGTCGACCGTTACACAGGGAGGGGCCAGTTAGGCAAGATGTTCTGGACAGGATTGGGGCCGAAGACGCCAGATTCCGCTGTCGCCAGCTCTGTGTCTCACGACCTGCACAACATCACGGTCGTTGGCACGAGCGACGAGGCCATGGCAATCGCGGTCAATCGCATCGCCGAGCTTCAAGGCGGCATCGTACTGGTCGATCGGGGCAAAGTGACCGCGGAAATGCGTCTGGAGGTGGGTGGCCTGATGACCAGCCGTGCCATCGATACGGCCGCCGCCAGCATGAACGATCTGTATGCTAAAGCGGATTCCATCGAGTGGATCGGTAGTCCCGGCTTCCCGAAGAACATCATCTTCGCAATGATTACCTGCAGTCCGTTCACCTGGCGCCTCGTCGTTCCCTATCCAGGAAATCCGTCCGGCCTGGTATTGCTGCAGACAGGCAAGAGCCTGCCGACAGTCTGGTAGGGCAACAGCAAGGGTGGGGCCGTCGGATGGTGAGACGGCTCGCCGCCATTGTCATCCTCGGGTTGCTGACCTCGTCCGCGTGGGCTCACACAATGATACCCACACGCATGCTGGTCTCGTTTGAGAGCCCCGTTCGGCTGGACGTAAGGATTGACATCGACCTCACCCTGATGCTGGGTTCACCAGAACGTTACTACGAGTTCGTTACCAAGCCCGTCAAAGAGCAACAAACCGACATCCAACAGATCCTTCCCAAGCTGATGGACGCTCTGCAACTCCTCGTTGGGCAACAGCGCCTGCAACTCGAGCTCACCGGCTTCACTGCCGCGCAGGCCTCGAAGACCGACTTCCTTGACTCATCACAGAGCAAGCCCTCGACCTTCCACTTCGCAGCCCGGCTCCCCGCCAGCTCCGCGCCACTGACGCTAGTCGTACCCATCGGCGCAGACCTCGACTTCCCGATTGCCTACACTATCCAGATCCCCGCCAACCATTTCTCCATGACCCGTTGGCTGGAAGGCGGTGTGCACGCAAGCGACCCCTTCGCCTGGTACGGCAAAGTGCCCGGAGCGCGGCCAGCGACACGCCTCGACTCGGCAATCACGCCTCAGCCGCCGACATACGCCGGGAAATTCGACCCTGACACCCTTTCCTGGCCGCGCCAGCTGGCCCTGTATCTTCAACTAGGTTTCCATCACATCGTTCCGGAAGGCGCCGACCACATCCTTCTCGTGTTGGGTCTGTTTTTCCTCGGTATTACCTGGCGCAAGCTGTTGTCACAGACAACCGTATTTACGATCGCCCACGCCACCACATTGTTCCTGTCAACCTACGGCCTGTTCCGACTGCCGAGTCGTTACGTAGAACCGGCCATCGCGTTCTCCATCGTCTACATCGCCATCGAGAATGTTTTCAAGCCGCGATTGGGCGCCAGCCGGTTAGCCGTAGTGTTCGGCTTCGGGCTGATCCACGGCCTGGGCTTCGCGAGCAGCCTGAGTGAGGTACCGTTCCCCAAAAACCAGTTCCTGATTGCGCTGCTTGGCTTCAACTTCGGAGTTGACTTCGGCCAGTTGTTCATCATCACGCTCGCCTTCTTCGCAGTCGGCTGGTTCCGCAACGAAAGCTGGTTTCGCCCCCGAATAGCCATCCCCTGCAGTCTGATAATCGCTCCGTCGGCCTGTTTTGGGCGATCCAACGCATCATCTTCTACGCCGCACACGCCTGAGTCTTCGGGCAATGACCGAATAGGACTCACGGATAAGCAACAGGGCTTCTAGGCGTCGCGAGAGCGGTACGAACGCATCTCTGGCCTACAACCGGGCGCGGCCAGTCCCTTGGCCGGAAAGGTATGTTCAACGGTCTGCCACGAACGCGGAACTCGTCACGGATCGAGCCGGTTTCTCATCGAAGGTTCCACGCCAAGTCCGCAGAAAGGCGATGGCTCCAGCGAGGATGAGCACCCACGGAATGTCCGTCATGAACTTGGAGTGATACATTCTCATGTCCAATGCCTGGGGAATCATGATCAGCCCGTGGGCGAGGTTGGCCCACATCGTGAAATCCAGAAACGAAGCGTAGGCCCTTGGATTACGTGAAGACCGAATGAGGAATATCGACCATACGAAATATATGACCGTGACCATCAACGGGGCGTGATCTGACATGTCGTCCCACACGGTCCAGTTCAGCACGCCGCCCTTGTCGAAAGCCGGCATGTGGAAGAACAGACCAACGCTCAATGTGCCGAACAGCACGAGGGAAAGATAACCGTAAACCAACAGGAAGCGCTTCAAAAGGTTCTCTCGGCCTGTAACTGTTTCCATCGATGTCATCCTTCCATTGCTTCAAGGATCGAGCGCGGCGCGTCTTTTCGAGCAGTTCGCCGTTCCCATGTCGTCGAAAGGCAACCGGCCAGCTGCACCGAAGCGCAACGTTCCCGTCCCATTATCTAGGACGATGAGCCAACGCCAAAAGATACGCCGGTCGTCTCGATGTCTTCGCATTTCGGCGGCGTCGAACCGCCGAGGGCGCAACAGCCGAGCCCTCCCTCATCGAAATTCTGGGCGAACGGTTGGGGGCAACCTTCAGCCGAATCTTTTTCGGCTTTGCGTCCCAGGAGACCAGCCAGCGGCTGCGCTTTGCACGCATGCGAGGATCCAGGGGCAAGCGTAATAGTCCCGTACAACTTCAATAGCATCAGCGGTTTCGATGCGAACGACTGAAAGCGGTTCTGTTCGGTCGTTCCGGACGCGTTCGATCAGGATCACCTCCTCGTTTTCGAAAACAACCAGGCGTGCGAGCCACGGAACTGACGAGGCATATTCCTGAAAATAGGGAGAGTCGGCCAGCCTCCCTACGAAACAATCGGCAACCTTCAACCGTGCGTCATCGGCGGTGAGCGCTCGGACGCCATCCCAGTCCTGCTGGTTGAAGCGCTCGACGTACAACTGCAGTAATTCCAGCCGCCGGGGGTCATGCACCGCCCGCCGCCGGATTTCACCGCTGGGCAGGTCCGCAAGTTTTGCTCGGCCGCGATTCAGCGCGGATTTGACGCCGCCAACCGTCGATCCGACCACCTCCGCAATCTCGACGAGTTGATAGTCGAACACATCTTTGAGTAGTACGCAGGCGCGCTCCATGGCCGGCAGGTAGATGACGAGCCGCTCAATAGCCCTACGCACGCCCGCCTCGTCACGGACACGCGGCTCCTCGGCAGGCACCTCGGCGATTTCGGCGTCCGCAGCGGGGCGCCTTCGCCTCATGAGATCCATCGCGCGGTTGTGGGCAATCCGAAAAATCCACGCGGCGAGGGAGTCCGTGTTCTCGAGCGTGTCGAGTTTGCGGTACGATTCCATGAGCGCCTCTTGCATCACATCCTCGCCGTCGAGCGTTGAACCGGTCAGGCGCGCGCAATATTGATGGAGACGTTCCCGCAGATGCGACACCGTCTCGAGATAGGCGCGGCAGCGATCGTCGATGAGCCCGGGCTCGCTGGCTGCTGCGGGTTTCATGAACTCTCACCCGCGGCAATCAAGGGTCGGCCGAGTGGCCGCGGGATCTCTACCTTCGGCACCGCGCTTTCCTTTCAGTATCCAAGTGTCAGACGCGCCCACCGGGCGAGCTTGGCGATGGCCTCGTCCGCCTCGGGTGCTCGTCCGGCCATCATCTGGAACGAATGCAGCATCTCGGGAAATATCTCGAGTTCAGCCCGAACGCCCGCATCGCGCGCGCGCGCCGTGAGCGCCCGACTGTCGTCCAGCAACGTCTCGTCGCCGCCAACCTGCAGGTAGAGCCGCGGAAGCCCCTCCAGGTTTGCATGCACCGGGCTGAACTCGGGCGTGGCGGGATCCTTGCCGCGGGCAACGAGGCTGGCAAGGTAGCGGACCGCCTCCCGCTTGAAGAACGGATCCTTGGCATCGTTCGCCTCGTAGCTTGCGCCGGCCGCCGACATGTCGAACCAGCCCGAGATGCACATCGCCGCACGAGGCACCGGCAGCCGTTCGGCACGCATGCGTATCAGACTGTCGATCACCAGCAGGGCGCCGGCCGAATCGCCGACGAGCACAATGCGAGACGGTTCGACACCAGAACCGACGAGCCACAAAAAGGCGTTCGTAAACTGGTCGAGCTGAGCGGGCCAAGGCTCCTGGTCGATGAAGCTGTAACCGACGAGGAGGGCCCTCAGGCGGGCCTGCTTGGCCAAATGGCCGTACATCTTGCGATGCGTGAAGATTGAGCCGCCGACAAAGCCTCCGCCGTGGACACAAAGCAGGACAGGTCCCTGCTCGTGCACCTTTGGGACAAGCCACATGCCCGTCCTTCCTGCTACGTCTTCCTCGATATAATCGACTCCGCCCGGTTCGCCTGTAAGGGTCGTCCATTGCGCATCCCCAAGCTCGCGCGCCTCGTCAGGCGTGATGGAGGAATTGCCTGATCGCGCGATGAGCTCGTAATGAGCCCTGTTCGCCTGACTACGTTCGCTTGCCAATGTTCGTCTCCCGCTCGGCGGCTCATAGCCGTCACCTTCCAAAGACGAAATCCCACCGTCTGGGGATACGGACGGCCTCCTGCACGACATCTTCGCCGTCGCGCACCGACCCGACCATGCGCGAGGCGTAACGGTGCAGGGCGGAGCGAAGCTCCACCTGTCGTACTGCAAATTCATCATCGCAGTTCGAAGCGTTCGCCATTCCCACGTCCATACGACTAGGACGAAGCAAAAGCGCAAAAAGATTCGGAGATTCGCGAATCCTTTTCGGTGTCAGGTCCGTCATTACAGATGAGGCGCGGCTTTCGCGCCCGTTAGTCAGGAGGAAAGAATGTCCGTCAATCCCAATGCATCGATCGAGATCACCGCGTTCAAGTGGGTTCCTGATTTTGCCCAAGGCCTCGTCCGTGACTTGCGCGTGCGCTGGGCGCTGGAGGAGGCCGGCCTCGATTATCGGGTCCGTTTGCTGGGTTCTCCGCGTCCGGCCGATTATATCAAGGAGCAGCCGTTCGATCAGGTGCCGTGGTTCAGCGACGATCAGGTCAGGATCTTCGAATCTGGCGCCATCGTCCAATATATCGGCGAGAAGAGCGAAGCGCTGCTGCCGCGCGAAACGCAAGCCAGGTATCGCGCGATCCAGTGGACCTACGCCGCCCTCAACAGCGTCGAGCCCGCGATCCAGAACGTGTTTGCCGTCACAGTCTTCCATGCCGACCAGGAGTGGGCGAAGTTGCGCCGGCCGGGCGCCGAGGAGTTCGCGCGGTTGAAGCTCAAGCGCGTGTCAGACTGGTTGGGCGAAAAGCAGTGGCTCGAAGGCGACCGCTTCACCATTGGCGACCTCATCCTCGTGACCGTGCTGCGGAACCTCAAACACACCCGCATGGTCGCCGAGTTCCCCAATCTAGCGGCCTATCAGAAGCGCGGTGAATCCCGCCCGGCATTCCAGCGCGCGCTGAGCGATCAGCTCGCCGTATACGCGGCCAACCAACCCCAAGCAGAACCTGAAGTTGCAGCAGCATGAGCTGTTCCGAAGCACTCGGCGCCCTTTGATTTGATCGCGGAGCTGATCGCGTGGCATAACACATTGGGAACGTCGCCGAGCCGTGCCCGCCTGAGCACATTTACATTTTCCGGGCTTTTGTGAATCCAGCGCCGCCTCGGGCCTTCGAGCACGAGGCGGCAGCAGCGGAGCAAGCTTCCGGAACACTTTGCCGGGCACGTGCAGCATGTTTCACAAGCAGGCTCCGACCAAGCCGGCCCGGCCGCCGCTATCCGGTCGGATGGCAATTGAATAGCACGTTGTTTGGTGTTGCTAGCCGAATTGACGTTGCGCACCTGTGTGCGAGTGCTCCGGGCCTGCTTGCCGACTTTACGCTCGACAACCTCAGCCGACGTACGGGTATCCTACGAGGTGTCTAACAAGGACTGACGTTAGGACTGTGTCGCAATATTGCGACTTCTACAAGGTCAGAAGGAATTCACGCAAGTGGCACTTCAGCGAGCGCCGGCGGGCGCATAGTGTATTTAATTGTCCCCTGTGCATAGAACGCACGTTAAACGGAATATCCATGTCCACAGTCAATCGGATCAGATCCACCAGTTTCAAAAAACGGATGCGAATGGCAGGCTCGCGGGTGATCGGCTGTGCACTGGTTTGCGCTATGACTTTCGCCAACTCCCTACCCACTCTTGCCGCCGAACCCGTGACGGTTTTCCTGTTGGATACAAAATTCCGCCCGGTAGTGAGACTGGAGAAACTTTCTCCGCCGCTTGCAGAGGGATTGCGAGCGATTCTGGCGATGTACGCTCTACAGAACGGCGCTGGTTGCGGAGAAGCCGGCCCCAATGGAAAACTGGACTGCGTTCTGACTACTGCGCTGGGAGTGGGCCCACAATGTTCGGACGCACAGCTGCAGCTGGTCCATGCCTGGTTCAAATCGGTGCCGCGGATGTCCGGAGCCGTGACAGATCACAATGATTATGTCGATGTACAACGTCCAGGGTCGCTCAAAGACCTATGTCACATTAATCCTAATACGGCGACGGACCAGCAGACCTGGGACCGCATCAGAGTAGCCCAAGACGGTGGGGAAGTATTTATCGATGCCACGGGATCCTGGATAACTAACGAAGACACCGGTGAGTTCCGCTACAAAACCAGGTACAGGATTGAGGGCCGTTCAATTAGCACACTGTCGCACGATGTAAAGGTGCGTAAACAATCGGTGGCGGAAGAGTAACTTCCACCTTTGAAGCAATAGCCTGATGTAAGCAGCCTGGCGGACGCTCAGTCGCATCTTCGGAAAACTGTTAGCTGTTGCTGTCACTTTCCTCGAGGAGCATGGCGATTCCACGCCGCGGTTGTGAGGACTATCGGAGTCTCAAAGATCCAGGGCGTGGCAGGAAGATTTTCGATCGGAAAACACGACCCCTCGTCAGGGCTGCCGGACTCCATAGGAGCCGAGCCGAGCCCCTGCGAGAGCAGGTCGAATCCTTCATGGATCGAGGAGATGATGTGGCAAGATCGCGTTCGTCTTTTAGCATGCGTGTTTACTTCAGCATCACCGCCGTCTGCGGGTCGGGCTCGACGTCGGCAGCGGCAGGTTGCACCGGCTCACGGAGCGGTGTGCTCGGCTACCTTGCGAAGAATGCGGCCTAACTCGGAGCGCAGCAGAAGCCCGGCACGATGCCCGTTTCAAGACGAGCGTGAGGCAATTGAGAACCGGGAACCGGGTTACCAAATCACACTCGAGTACATCGAGTACGCCAGCTCTTGCGCGACCACAAGGGCCAGGGCCAGGGGCAAGGTCACCCGCACCTCGGAAAGCTGCATACAAGCGCAAATTGCGGGGATACGTGCCCAGCGATGAGTACCTCTGGACCATATCTGCGTCCCACAGCAATACTTCGATTCAACGCAACAATGGGGTTGGGCGCCACTCGCATCGCTGCACGGCCATCAGTTAATCAGGCCCACACAATCAGTTCAATGCGGTACTGAAATGAGTCCGAGTGCGGAGGCCCGCATCAATGCCTGCGCGCGCGTGGTCGAGTTCAGCTTCGCCCGCACGCGCTTCAAATGGTCGCGCACTGTTTGCACCGACAGCCCCAGGATCACGGCGATTTCCTGCGAATTCTTACCTGCCGCCACCCAGTGCAGACATTGCGTTTCACGTCCGGTCAGCCTGACTTTCTGTGATGCGATTTCCCGGGTCAGCTCCTGCTTCACATCCGCCGCGATCCTGTGTGCGAGGTAGAACAGGATTGCCATTGCATCATCCAGACCAACAATGTCATCGCGCGCCTGCCCGGAGTAAAACGAGATGCAGATTTCCCGACCGCCAATATCGCCGGGACGGATATTCACACCTGTCCGCATGCCATGGTCATACACCCAGCGCATGGTGTCGACCTCAATTGAGGTCAGCTTGGGACTTCCATTGGAGAGAATGACTCTTCCCTGGTGATTCTCCCACAGCAGCGGCTCGTTGCCGCTGCCTGCGAAATCACCCCGGGCCTTCATTCGGTGCAATGGGTCCTGTTGATAACGCGTGGCGGCCCATTTGCTGTGAATTTCGGCATTGATGCCGTGGGCTATGCAGATGACCGGGACTTCGACCCCCACGGCACTGTCTTCGGCGGGACCATCAACACTCAGCAACATATGGCGAAAGCCGAGCGCTTTGGCCCGATTCATGTGGCGTACCGCAATTCCGTTTGCACAGTCGCGCAACTGCCGCAGATGAGGTACGGTAAGGGTCATTTGCTGCTCCGGAGCTCGTTCTTGACGATAGCGCGGAGCAGCACATTAGGCAAATATCACTCCTGTGGCAGGCCCCGCGTGTCCGCTTCCAGGATCGGTAGTCGGACCGCGTCATAGCGCCGTACGGAGCACACCCACAGTACGATCACGAGCAGGATTGCGGGCAGTGAAGCGAATGTCATTGCCGTCACAATCTGGTCTGGACGCTCTCCCAGTGAATCTATCAGCAGACCGACGGTGAGCGGTCCTGCGGAGGACCCCAGCAGACTGATGATGAACAGCATCAGTGTCGTTGCCTGGCCCCTCAGTCGGTTCGGAAACAAATCCTGCATCATGATGTTGGCGGTGCTCGATGAGAAAGGGCCCGCCGTGACGAGGACTGCCAGGCAGGCCCAGGCTTGCCAGGCGGCTGTTGCAAGCGGTAGCACCAACATGGCCGGTAGCGCGACAATGGCTCCAATGGCGGTGATGCGGAATTTGGCGGCCGGTACGCCTCGTCGCGTCCAACGATCGCACAATTGGACGCTGACGAATGCACCGAGGACACCTCCTGCGGCGAGCAGGGCTCCCATCTGTATCCCAACGGCCGCAATCGAAAGACCGAAGCGGCGCATGAAGTAGGTCGGCATCCAGGCATGGATGCCATAGGTCCAGAATGCCATCGCACCCTGCGCGGCATACAACGCAACAAACAGTGGCGAATGTTGCGCAAGGTAGGGGATGAATCGCTGCCAGCCGGTTGGCGCGTGCTGGGCGATGATCCCCTTGCGCGTCGGTTCCTCCATCAATCGAGTCAACAGGGCCACCAGCAGACCCGGCGTTCCGATCAGTGCAAAGACCAGGCGCCAGGATCCCAGTCCCGCAATGACGACTCGCCGCTGCTCAATGAGCTCAAATAAAACGCCCCCCAGGAGCATGGATGCGCCGAGACCGACAAAGGCACCCAGCATGTAGACGAACAACGCACGACTGCGATAGCGGGGCGTGAAGCAGTCTGCCAGGATCGAACAGGCAGCGGGTGCCAGGCAGGCTTCTCCGGTTCCGACCACGACCCGGGCGATGAACAGCCAGGTGAAGTTCGGTGCCAGCCCACAACTGACGGTGGCAATACTCCATACGGCCACTCCGATCGAGAGAACCGTTCTGCGATTGTACCGGTCGATCAACCGGCCGATGACGAGACCCGCGGTCGCGAACAGGAACACAAACGCGAAGCCGTAGAGCAGGCTGACCTGGGTGTTGCTGAGGTGGAGGTCGGCGCGTATCGGGATGACGAGCAGCGAAATAACCTGGCGGTCGAGAAACCCGAACAGCGCAGCGAGGAAAATCGTCCCGAGAATGTAGCAACGGCTGATGCAATTCGGATAGACGTTTCCCTCAGGGGCACGACCGTCAGGCAAATGGATCATCTGGATGGCGAGAAGTGAGTCTCGAAGCGGACACCGAACACGCGGGGCGGGTAATAGTTCGCACTGATGGCATCGAAATCGACCACGTTCTCGAGATAGCGGCCGGCTTCGTTCACCCGATTGAGGAGATTATTGACGAAGAACGTAATGCGCCAGTTCTCACTGTTGGGGGTCACGCCGATGCTGGCCGACAGATCCTGGTAGGGCCGAACCAACAGGGCGTTGGCCACGCCGATTGTCGAATCGAGCTCCCCGTTGTAAACGGCCGCGTAGTAGTTGCTGCGGTAGGAGTCTTCGAAATGGCCCAGAACCCGTCCCCAGGAAGGCAGCGGCGCGGACAGGTCCAAAGTCGCACTGGCGGTCAATTTGGGCGCGTTGATGAGTCGATTGCCACTGCAGTCAATGGGCGACCCTGCGACGCAGCCCGGATATTCCAGGTACTTGGCATCGATGTAGCCAAGCGCACCGCCCAGGGTGAGAAAGTCTGCAGCCTTGAAGGCGAGCTCGGACTCGACGCCGCGGATGCGGGACTTGCCGGCATTGGTAATGTCAAACCGGATTCCGGTCTGCTGCTGCACCTGCTGATTGGTGAAGTCCATGTTGAATACCGCCACGTTCACGCGCAGGCGATGATCCAACAGGAGCGATTTTATCCCGACCTCGTAGTTATCGACCTTCTCATCCGAGAACTTCTGTGTGTTGGTCACAACCGCCGTCGAGAAGTCCGGGTTCCAGCCGCCGCTTTTGTACCCGCGGGAGAAGGTAAAGTAGGTGTTGATGTCAGGTGCCAGCTCGAAGCTGAGACCTGCCTTGGGTGTGACCGTATTGGTTTCCAGGCGGTCGGGATGGGCAGCGAAATCAGGAAAATACGCAGGGAGCCCGCCCGGGGTGCGGACGGTGACCGTCTGGTTGAAACCTTCGAGGTGCTTGGTTTCGCTGGTATAGCGAATCCCGGCGTCCAGTTTCAGTCTGTCCACCAGGCCGATCTGGCTGTCGAAGTACAGTGCCCGGTTCTGATTGTGGACATTGACATGAAGATCGATGTCCCCCTGGGAGAATCCGGCGCGGCGGAAGGAATCGATTTTCATGTCGAGGAAATAACCGCCGGCCACGAACGTGATCGGGCCATTGTTCGGTGAGGCCAGGCGAATCTCTTCCGAGCTGTGCTTTACGTTGTCGTAAAAAATCACGTGGGCCGTCGCGGCTGGATTAGTGCTGTTGTCATTGTCAGCGTGATCGGTTGTTTCGTTTGCTCGGTATCCGGTAATGGACGTCAGCGTGTAGTCGCCGAGCGCATAGTTCAGTGTGGCGTTGAGTCCCCAGCGCACACCCGTCTCCAACGGCCGATAATCAACACTTTCCGTGTACGGACCGGGCACCAATGTGCCAACTGAGCCGGGTTTGATGATTTCCGGATAGTTGGCGTCATGGTCGTCCCGCCGGTAGTCGCCTGATAACGTGAGGTCGAGGCGCTCTCCCAGCCATAGCTTTGTCTGCAGCCGCCCACCATAGAATCCCTGATTGGCGTAGTGGTCGCCGTCGGCGACATTGAGCACGTAGCCGTTGCTCTTGCGCCCGAAGACGGTCGCGCGGACCGCCGCGTTGCCCAACGGGAGATTGACAAAGGCGTTGCCTGATTTGTCCGCAAAACTGGCGTATTCGAGCTCGCCGCCGGATTCCAGGACATCGCGCTTGGGCTGAATGGTGCGGATATTGATGGCACCGGCCGTCGTATTCTTGCCGAAATTGGTGCCCTGTGGACCGCGAAGCACTTCCAGGCCGTCGATGCCGACGAGTGGAACGGTGACGCCATTCGAACGACCCGCGTACACACCGTCAACATAGACGCCTGCGCCCGACTCGAAGCCGGCATTGCGGGTGTTGGTTGAGATGCCACGGATGACAATATCGACGTTGTTGCTTGCGCCCGTGAGATCGGGTTCGGAAACGTTTGGCGTGACTGTGAGCACTTCCTTGATGTCGGTGATCCCGCGACTGCTCAGCATACTCCCTGTGAATGCGGTCGCGGAGACGGGTACCGCCTGAAGCGGCTCGGCGCGTTGCCGGGCCACTACGACGATTTCTTCGAGCTGATTGTTGTCGCTGTCCGGTTCAACTGCAGCGACGACCGAAGACGTCAACAAGGTTCCCAGCGTGAGCAGCCGAGAGAGGTACTTGGTCATGATTCCTCTTATGGTAGGGACTGACACCGTGACGGTTGTGCAAATCATGATCGGAGGGCGAGTCTGCCCTCAATCACCATAGTTGGGGGGGTAGTGGGGTTCCGTGGGCACCCCCCCCAGATGAGGGAATGGACTGCGCTGGCCCCTGCGCGGAAACTAGGTCGAAATGGCCGATAGAGGAGTGCGGGTTGGAGGCGAGCAGGCAGATTGCGGGGATTCTGGCGGGTGATCGCCATCTAGATCACGCCGGGCTCGCGTCGCTGGCGCGCCACGCCGCGGGTGGCTTGAAGTTGCTCGGGGTCCAGCCCGGTGAGACTGTCGCGCTGCTACTGAGGAACGACATAGCATTTTTTGTCGCGACTCTGGCCGCGCAGGGTGTAGAAGCATATGCAGTGCCTATCAATTGGCACGGCACCGCTGAGGAGATTGCGTATATTTTGCGAGACAGCGGTGCGCGGGTGCTCGTGGCGCATTCTGACCTGCTCGCAAAGTTGGCAGGCAACCTTCCGGGCGACTGTACCGTTCTGTCGGTTGCAACGCCGCCTGAGATTGCGGAGGCCTATCACATCCCGGCGGCCGCATGCTCCGTCGCCCAGGGTGCAACTGACTGGGAACAATGGGTCCGGGCGCAGCCGGAACTCACAGAGTCTCCGCGTAGCGCACGCGGCAGCATTGTCTATACATCCGGCTCCACCGGCCGTCCCAAGGGAGTTGTACGCGCGCCTGCCGAAGGGGAAGCGCGTGATCGGGCTTTGAGCATCGTCGACGAGATTTTTGGCGTCCCCCGCGGCACGCCAGTCCGATTGGTGGTGACCGGGCCGCTCTATCATCCCGCACCGAACTTTTCCGCAATGCGCGCCATAGAGCCCGGTTCGCTCGTGGTGCTGCAGCCGAAGTTCGACGAGCTGAAGCTGCTCGCGATGATCCAGCGCTATGGGATCACCCACCTCAACATGGTGCCGACCATGTTTATCCGGCTCCTGCGTCTCGAGGAGCACATCCGCTACCGATTTGACCTCACCTCGCTGCGGCGCGTGACCCATGCCGCAGCTCCCTGTCCCATTGAGATCAAACGGCGGATGATCGACTGGTGGGGGCCTGTGATCCACGAATTCTACGGTGGCACCGAGACGGGAACCGTCACCATCCACGGCAGTGAGGAGGCCTTGGCAAAGCCGGGTACAGTGGGCCGTCCACTCAACAACTGCGTGGTCAAGATATTGGACGACCAGGGTAACGAGCTTCCCCCCAATACGGCAGGCGAGGTCTTCTGCCGCAACTACAACCTGCCGGACTTCGAATACAGGGGCTTGCCGGAAAAGCGTCGCGAGGTGCAGCAGGGCGATCTCATCACAGTGGGGGACATCGGCTATTGCGATGACGACGGTTACCTTTTCCTGCTCGATCGCAAGCGGGACTTGATCATTTCCGGCGGTGTCAACATCTACCCTGCCGAAATCGAGCAGGTGCTGATTACGATGCCGGGCGTAAAGGATTGCGCCGTGTTCGGCATTCCGAGCAATGATCTGGGAGAGTCCGTCTGTGCGCACGTCGAGCTGTTGGACGACGCAAAGTTGACGCCAGAGGAAATTACCGCGTGGTTGCGCCATCGGTTGGGCGGCTTGCGCACTCCTGGCCTCGTGCGGATCGACTCAAACCTGCCGCGGGAAGACAGTGGCAAGATCATGAAAAAGAATTTGCGCGCGGCCTACTGGGCCGCCGCCGATCGCAAAATCTAAACTCACTATCATGCGCGTCAGACCGGAAATCGCCCGACTGGCTGAGGAGATGAGGAGCTGGCGCCATCATCTCCATGCCCATCCGGAAACAGCCTATGAGGAGCACGAAACCGCCGATTTCATTGCCGCCAGATTGGAAAGCTGGGGTATCGAAGTCGCCCGCGGTCTGGCAGTGACGGGAATTGTGGGTACCTTGCGCGCCGGAAGCAGCGCCCGCTCTGTTGGGCTGCGCGCCGACATGGACGCGTTGCATCTTCAGGAGCTCAACGATTTCAGCCATGCGTCGAAGGTCGTGGGAAAAATGCACGGCTGCGGCCATGACGGCCACATGGCAATGCTATTGGGCGCCGCGGCTTGCCTGGCGCGGACGCGCAACTTCGATGGCACCGTCCACTTCATTTTCCAGCCCGCCGAGGAAAATGAAGCAGGCGCGCGCCGTATGACGCAGGAGGGGTTGTTCCAGAAATTTCCGATGGATGCGGTGTTCGGTATGCACAACTACCCGATCGTGCCCGCCGGACAGATTGTGGTTCGACCGGGTCCCATGATGGCCTCGGCGGATTTCTTTGAAGTTAAGGTGAATGGACGAGGTGCACATGGCGCCTTCCCACACACTGGAATCGACGCCATCTGTATCGCCAGCGAGATCGTGTTGGCCTTGAATCAGATCGCCGCACGTACCGTCGAGCCACTCGAGCCAGCCGTGATCAGTGTTACGATGTTCAACGCGGGTGAGAGTACGAATGTCCTACCTCAAGTTGCCACGATCGCGGGTACGACGCGTACCTTCAGCACCGAAGTGCAGAACGACCTCGAAAAACGCATGCGCCGGTTGTGTGAGGGTATTGCAGCTGCGCACGGCGCGACTGTTGAGTTCAGTTACGATCGTCGCTACCCGCCGACCTTGAATCATCCCGCCGAAACTGAGTTCGTTACGGCCGTGGCCGAGCGGGTCGTCGGCGCCGACAATGTCCTGCGCGATGTGCGGCCGGTTATGGGCTCGGAGGATTTTGCCTGGATGTTGCTCGAGAAACCAGGAAGTTATGTCTGGATCGGCAATGGTCCGGATCATCAGGGGGGCTGCATGCTGCACAACCCCCGCTACGATTTCAATGACAGAATATTGCCGATCGGGGCCAATTATTGGGTAGAGCTCGCCGAAAGTTGGCTGGCCGCCGCACAACGAGATGGAGTCAGATGATGGCAGAGATACTGGGTTACAGCATGGTGGGTGTCGGGTCGACGCGCTTGATCCTGCTCAATGATTGGATGTCTGACACATCGAGCTGGGACCAGTGCCGCGCGCTGATTGACACACAGCGGGGCAGCTGGGCGTTCCTAGACCTGCGAGGCTACGGCCGGTCGCGCGCGATACGGGGTGTGCACACGCTCTCGGAAGCAGCTGCAGATGTGCTTCAAACAGCGGATTCACTCGGCTGGGCGCGTTTCGGAGTGGTCGGTCATTCGATGAGCAGCCTCATCGCTTTGCACCTCGCGCAGACACAGCGCGAAAGAGTTGAACGGGTAGTTGTGATCGCTCCGCCCCCGCCGGCAGGACTGGGAGCCGATGCGGCCACCCTCGACTACCTGCGCAGTGTGGCCCTCGCAGGCACGAACCAACGATTGGCGGGACTGGAACTGATGTGGGGTGATCGACTCTCCCCCGGTTGGAGAGCTTTCAAGGCAGCTCGCTGGCAGGAGACGGCCGACCCTCAGGCCGCGGCCGACTACGTCGATCTGTTTGGCAAGCAGGGCCTCCCGGATCCGCGGTTGCCGATTCGCGTGCCGGTGCTCGCGATAACAGGAGAACAGGATGCGGAGGTCATGCGCGCCGCGATGGTTCGCGAGCTTCTGGCGCCGCTCTGCACGAATCTCGTGGTCCAGCCCATCACCGAATCGGGCCACTATCCGATGCAGGAGGCGCCGCCGTTGACACTGACATATGTCGAACGGTTCATGGCGGGCGCATGAAGCACGTGCGCATCGCCGGAGTTGGCATGATCCCTTTTGCCAAACCCGGACAAAGCGAAGATTGGGACGTGATGGCCGAGAAGGCGATCCGACTGGCGCTCGAGGATGCTGGCCTGGATTATGGCGAGATTCAGCAGGCCTATGCCGGCTTCGTCTATGCGGATTCCACCGCGGGCCAGTCGGCCATCTATCGGGTAGGTTGTACCGGCATTCCGATCATCAACGTCAACAACAATTGTTCCACTGGATCGACCGCGCTGTTTCTCGCCAGGCAAATGATTGAATGCGGGGCCGCCGACTGCATTCTTGCGGTCGGTTTTGAGCAGATGGCGCCCGGTGCGTTGGGCCTGGTGTTCAACGATCGCAAGCGCACGCTCGACTATCACCTGTCCAAGCAGTTTGAGATTCAGGGCTGGGATGCCACTGCCCCCATGGCGGCACAACAGTTTGGCGGTGCTGCCATGGATTATCAACAACGGTACGGCATTCACGATGAGGTGTTCGGGATGATCTCGGTGAAGGCGCGCCGCCACGCCGCTAACAATCCATCAGCCTTGTTCCGGACACCGATCACACTCGCGGAGGTGATGGAGTCGAAGCACGTATTCGGCCCCATTACCCGCCTGCAGGCCTGTCCTCCAACCTGCGGTGCCGCTGCCGCGGTGTTGGTGTCATCGACTTTCGCCGCGCGACGGGGGCTGAAAGCTCCGGTGGAGATAGTCTCTCAGGCCATGACCACCGATTATGCAAGCACCTGGGAAGGTCGTTCGATGATGTCAGTCGTGGGATACGATATGACACGCGAGGCGGCACGGCAGGTGTATGAAAACGCCGGTATTGGCCCCGCGGATGTGCAGGTTGTGGAGCTGCACGACTGCTTTGCTCCCAATGAGCTGATCACCTATGAAGGCCTGGGCCTGTGCCCGGAAGGCGGCGCGGAAGCCTATATTCGCGATGGCCGCAACAGCTATGGAGGCGATCATGTCACCAATCCCTCGGGCGGGCTGCTCTCCAAGGGACATCCTCTCGGGGCCACCGGCCTGGCCCAATGTTATGAGCTGACCCAGCAACTGCGCGGCACGGCAGGCTCGCGCCAGGTGGAGGGCGCGCGCCTGGGTCTCCAACATAATTTAGGCCTGGGCAGCGCCTGTGTCGTGACGCTCTACGGCACGACGACGTGAGAGGTATGTCGGGCAAGCTGCACGGCAAGGTCGCCATCGTTTCCGGATCGGGACGCGGTATCGGCCGTGCGACGGCACTGAAGCTCGCCTCTGAAGGAGCTAAGTTGGTCGTCAACGATCTCGACGAGGCCCCGGCCAATGCGACCGTCGCGGCGATCCGGGCGATCGGCCACGAGGCGGTTGCCTTGGTCGGCAACATCAACGCGCCGGAGTTTGGCGCCCGGTTTGTGAACACTGCGCTGGAGCAATTCGGTGGACTGGACATCATTGTCAACAATGCCGGCTACACCCGCGACGGCGTGATCCAGAACCAGAGCGATGAGCAGTTTCAGGCAATGCTCGATGTGCATGTGGTAGCACCGTTCCGTATCCTGCGGGCAGCGGCGGGGCCTTTGCGCACGTTCGCCCGAGGTGAGGCGCAGGAAGGCCGTGAAGTCATCCGCAAGGTCGTGAATATCTCATCGATGGCGGGTATTCGGGGCAATGCCGGGCAGGTCAACTACGCCGCAGCGAAGGCGGCGCTGGTCGGGATGACTAAGACACTGGCGAAGGAGTGGGGCAGGATGAAGGTATGCGTGAATTGCATTGCCTTCGGATTCATAGAAACGCGTCTGACCCGGTCGCACGATGACCCGGAGACCCGGATCGAGATCGATGGGCAATCGATTCAGGCCGGCATTCCTGCAGCGATGTTGGGTACGCTACCCGCGCAGATTCCTCTCGGCCGAGCTGGAACAGTTGCAGAGGCTGCTGGCGGTATCTATCTGCTGTGCTCTCCCGAGAGCGACTACGTTTCCGGCGAAGTTCTGGTCGTCGGAGGCGGCGTGAGTATCTGATGACAGATCCCACCCTGGGCGCGGTACTGAAAGCACATGCAACGGGGCCGCATGCCGACGGGATCGCTGTACGTTATGGTGATGTTGGGGTCACTTGGCGGGAGCTGAGCCAGCGCTCCGACGCGCAGGCTGCTGAGCTACGCAATGAGGGCGTGCGGGCTGACGACTTTGTTGGTATAGCGTTACCAAACTGCATCGCTCATCACGAATGGTCGTTGGCTGCCTGGAAGGCGGGAGCAACGCCTTGTATATTGTCCGCTCGGTTGCACCCGGCCGAACTTGCTGACTTCATAGCGCTGGCGAAACCTCGCGTGCTGGTGCGCCCTGCAGATACGCCGCTGGATGGGGTGGCGGTACTGGCGGCCGACATCCCCCTTAGAAGAGTGGATACGGCTCATTTGCCCGATTTCGCCGCCCGCAATTGGAAGGCCATTGCGAGCGGCGGGTCGAGCGGACGTCCCAAGTTGATTGTTGATCATGGCCCCGCGCGCCTGACGCCCAAGGTTCGAGCGCTGATTGACCTGGCCGGCATGCCGACCGGCGGTGTGATGATGAGTCCCGGCCCTCTTCATCACAATGCCGGGTTTCTCTTCTGCAGTCTCGGCATCGTCAGCCGCACGACTGTTGTGGGAATGGAGCGGTTCGATGCCGAACGATGCCTGGCGCTCATCGACCAGCACAAAATCGAATGGTTGTTTCTGGTCCCAACAATGATGCATCGCATCTGGTGTTTGCCTGAAGCCATTCGGCGACGCTACGATCTGTCTTCACTTAAACGCGTTCTTCACATGGCCGCCGCCTGTCCGGCCTGGCTCAAACGGGCGTGGATCGACTGGCTCGGCGCCGAGCGCATCTTTGAAGGCTACGCCGCCACCGAGGTCCCCGGCACGCTGATTACGGGGACAGAGTGGCTGCGAAAGCCGGGCTCAGTCGGACGGGTGCAAGCGGACGGAATTACGGTTCGCCATGCCGACGGTCAGCTTTGCGCACCCGGTGAGATTGGCGAGATCTTCTTTCCACCGGCAGCCGCGGAGCGCTTCCACTATATCGGCGCTCAACCGCGGCTGGATTCCGAGCGGCGTCTGTCTCTGGGCGACATGGGCTACTTGGATGCGGATTCCTATCTATTCCTTGCCGATCGTCGCACGGACCTCATCATTCGGGGTGGTGCCAACATCTATCCGGCGGAGATTGAGGCTGCGTTGGTTGAGTATCCGGGTGTTGCCTCGGCCGTGGTGATCGGTCTTCCCTGTGACGAATTCGGCCATCGGATCCATGCGCTGGTTGAACCGCTGTCCGAGGCGCGAATCAATACCGAAGAGCTCGATGCGTTTATCCGTAGACGACTTGCGTCGTACAAGTGCCCTGAAAGTTACGAGCTGACTACGCTGCCATTGAGGGATGAGTCAGGAAAGGTTCGGCGCGGAGCGCTGCGGGAGGAGCGTCTGCGGTGGTTGCAGGAAGGAATCCCTTTCGCCCGACAGGTACCCCGGGATATCTGCTGACCATGCTCATCGAAACCCAAATCACAGATTCTGTTTTGTCGGTCACGCTCAACGATCCTGAGCGTCGCAATCCACTCTCCGCGGGCATGATCCAGGATCTACGGTCGGCGCTCACGGCGGTGGGCCGCGATTTGCGCGTGCGCTGCGTGCTGTTGACAGGCAGGGGGCCGGGATTCTGCGCGGGCGGCGACCTGGAGTTGATCGATACTGCATCGCCGGCCGAAGTGACGCGCTTCATGGGCGATAGCCAGTCGATCGTGCAGGCTGTTTCGGCCCTGCCATTGCCTGTGGTGATTGCAGTCAACGGCGCGGCAGCCGGCGCGGGATTCTCACTAGCCCTGTCGGGAGATATTGTGTTAGCTGGGCGCGGCGCGGTTTTCATTCCCGCCTTTGCGCGCATTGGCGCAGTACCGGACCTGGGGCTCATTCACACGCTGCATCGCTCCATCGGACTGCATCGAACCAACGACATTCTGCTGCGCGGCAAGCCAATCGATGCTCCCCGGGCCGAGGCGCTGGGGTTTGTCACCGAGGTGGTGGCTGATGACGAACTGCCGAAGCGGGCGCTCGAAGTTGCCCGGGAGCTTGCGTCGGGTCCCACCGTCGCCCTGGGTCTCACCAGGAAGTTGATCCGCGCGGCGACTACGAGCTCCCTCGAGACTTTCCTGGTGTCTGAATCGGCCGCGCAGGGAGTCGCATTTTCCACGGCCGACTTCCGCGAAGGTATTGCGGCGCTACGGGAGCGGCGCACGCCCCGTTTTAAAGGCCAATAGGAAATGGAGTCGATATCAATCGAGTCATTGCAGCAGATCCGGTATGAACGCCCGGTCCCGGGTGTGGCACGAATCGTCATGTCCAGGCCAGTCGTCCGCAATGCGCAAGGTTTGAGGATGACCTACGAGCTCGATGCCGCATTCAGTGCCGGTGTCCGTGATCCTGAAGTCAAAGTGATCATCCTGGCCGGTGACGATCCGCATTTTTCGGCAGGCCACGACCTGGCTGAAACGGGGGAGGGGTCCTGGCCGCATGTGGGTGTCTGGGCCGATTTCGAGGCGGGCGGGGCTGAAGGGCGCTTTGGAATCGAAACGGAAATCTACCTGGACATGTGTGAACGCTGGCGCGCCCTTTCGAAGCCCACCATTGCCGCCGTGCAGGGCAAATGCATCGGCGGAGGGCTGATGCTGGCCTGGGTGTGCGATCTCATCCTGGCCTCCGACGATGCCCTGTTTCGCGATCCAACAATCGCGATGGGAGTCATGGGAACCGAGTACTTCATGCACCCCTGGGAGTTGGGTACCCGCCAGGCGAAGGAATTTCTGATGCTCGGCGAGTGGCTGTCCGCCGCGGAAGGGCATCGCCTGGGTATGGTCAATCGCGTGGTCGCACGCAGTGAGCTTCAATCGACGGCGTTGCTTGTAGCACAGGCCATAGCAGGCAAGCCACAGTTCGCAGTGCGCGCGGCCAAGCTCGCCATCAATCACGCCCAGGACCAGGCCGGGCGGTCATTGGCGCTGCGGCACAGTTTCGCGATGCATCAGCTAACGCACGCAGGCAATGAATTGCTGACCGGAAACTCTCTCGTGGCCCAGGGCATCGCCGCGAGCGTCGCTGCCAAAGCGTCCAAGCCGAGGACTGACAGTGACTGAGCCAACGCTGCTCGTGGAACGACAGGCCCAAATCGCGACAGTTACTCTGAACCGGCCGGCCGCCATGAATGCCCTGAGTCCGCAGCTGGTGGTGCAACTCGCCGATTGCTGGCGCGAGCTGGCTGCCGATACTGCAATTCGGGCAGTTATTGTGACCGGTGCTGGAGACCGCGCGTTTTGCGCCGGTGCGGATCTAAAACGGTTCGTGCCCCTGTGTTCAGGGTTGCGCGCGCCGGAGGATGAATGGGACAGGCGGGTGTTGGAAGATCCCGCAATTCTTGATGTGACCCTGTTGCGCTCGTTCGATCTGGGCAAGCCGTTGATTGCCGCGCTCCAGGCGCCGGCGGTCGGCGGGGGCTTTGAGCTGGTCCAGGCGGCCGACTTGCGAGTGATGGCCCGGACGGCATACGTATCACTCAAGGAAGTCAAATGGGGGCTGTTCCCCGCGGGCGGGTCAACAGTGTTGCTTCCCCGTCAGCTGCCGTGGGCGATCGCCATGGAATTGCTGATCACCGGCCGCGAGATGACCGCCGAGGAGGCGCTGACTCATGGCCTGGTAAATCGGGTTACCACGGCCGACGAGGTGTTGCCGCTCGCTCAGGAGCTCGCATCAGTTGTCGCCTCCCTTGCGCCGCTCGCCGTGCAAGCCATACGCCGATCGGCCTATCTCGCTCGCAGCGAGACAATCGCAGGCGGGATGGCGAAGGAGTCGGAGCTTTCGCGTTCGATATTTAAAACACGCGACGCCGCGGAAGGGCTGGCAGCGTTCGCCGAACGCCGCAAGCCTGAATATTGGGGTGTCTGAATCGAGCTAAAACCGAGTCGCAATATTGCGACTTCTAAAAAGTCAGAAAAACGTCAGGCAAGTGCCGTTCGCGCCAGCGCGTGTAAGCGGTATACAGACTCTTTGTCGCACTGCATCTGCAACACACGGTGAACGGAATATTCATGTCCAGAGTCAATCGGATCAAATACACCAGCATATTGAGCTCGCGCTGGCGTCGCGTCCTGCGGATCACTTGCTTGCTGACGGTGTCAGCGTGGGAGATGACCGCCGTCGCTCAGGCACAGACGACCTATAGCCTCTTGAGTTCGCTAACCCCATCGTCGACGTACACGGATGGCCCGAATGGGGATGAGCTGGGGATGAAATTCATCACTACCCAGCCGGGACAGATCAATGCCATCCGGTTCTACAAAGTGGGCGGCGAGAACGGACAGCACATCGGGCGGATCTGGGCTTTGGACGGCAGTGTACTGCTGACCTCCGTCCCGTTCTCCAATGAGACGACCACAGAAGGCTGGCAAGAGCAGGTCCTGAGCTCTCCACTTGCAATAAACGCCGATACCAAATATGTGGTGACGGTCAACAGCAATCACGCCTACGGGGCCACCCACGGCGAGCTTCTCAATCAGATCACTCAGGGGTCGATTTCCAGCGTCGCCGACGGAGCAAACGGCGTGTATGGTCCGGTGAGTCCGGCAAGCCCCGTCCTCCCCGCGAACAGCTATCAAAACAGTGACTACTACCGCGACGTAGTCTTCCAGCCCGCTGGTGCCAATCAGGTCGCGCCACCGACCTTCTCACCATTGGGCGGTAGCTACGGCTCGGCGCAAAACGTGACCCTCTCGAGCACAACCAGTGGCGCGTTTATCCACTACACCACCGACGGCTCGACTCCCTCGGAAACCGCCGGAATCTTCTACAACGGTCCGATCTCCATCGGTTCGAACACGACGCTGCGAGCCATTGCATACGAGAGTGGCATGACCGATAGCGTGGTGACTTCGAGTATCTATTCATTCCTCCCGCCGCCGACGATCAACATCGAGTCAACGGTTACCGGCAGCCTGGATTGGACACCGTATTCCCTCGCCCAAGGCGGACTGTGGTCAGGCCCAATGATCGCGCCCTACATCTCGCCATTGCGACAGTTGCATCCCAAGTTCGTGCGGGTGTTCCTGCAGGAGTATTACCACCTGTACTCCGGGAAGGACTCATCCGGGAATTGCATATGCAACTGGGCGCTGATGGATCAGTTTCTCTCTGAGATTGTTAAGACCGGAGCGGTTCCGATCGCCAACATCGACTTCAAACCGGCAGTGCTCTATCCCCCCCAATCCAACGGCCAGCCCGCGCTTGATACGACAGTCGTACCGACTAGTTACGCGGACTGGTCCGCGCTGGTGAGCCAGCTCGTCCAACATACGAAGGACATGGGATTTGGCATCCAATATTGGGAAATCGGCAACGAGCCTGAAGCGGGTGAGGGCGGCGGAACTCCGTATAAATTCACCGACTCGTCAGACTACGTCGAATACTACCGTCAGACGGCAAACGCGATCCGCAGCGTCGATCCAACAGCGAAGGTCGGCGGGCCGGCGCTCGTGGCACTTGGACAGGGGCTTGAACGGGGGAACATCGGGTATGCTCTCATGGCCGCCGCAAGCAACGGTGAGGTGCCACTGGACTTCTTCTCCTGGCACAACTATGGCAATGACCCAGGCAATGACGCCGTTACCGTGCGGGGCGCACTCCAGGAGGCTGGCCTGCCGAACACACAGACCTTCCTGTCCGAATGGAACATGAGCAATGGCGCTCCGAACCTGGAACCGTCCTTCCAGCCGGCCTTCGTGTTGGAGAACACCCGGTTGTTCTTCGATAACGGCCTCAGCATGGCCGCCTACTACCAGATTCATGACAACCGCGTATATCTCGGTGAGTTCCTCAAGTTCATGTCCACGAGCGGCGCTGATTTCATGGCCGGCGTCTGGGATGACGGCCCTAAGTATTTCGGTTTGTTCGACTTCGACGGTAACCTGCGCCCCGCATTCCACGCAATGCGCATGGCGAGTGCGATGCAGGGACCCCGGCTCAAAGTATCCGGGCTCAATAGCGATATCAGGGCCTACGCCGTGCAAAAGAGTCCCGGCTACCTTGCTGCACTGTTGTGGAACTTCAACAGCCAGAAGAACAAGTACGACTTCACTCTGAATCTACCCCCGACCACCAGCGGTTACTTCAAGTTGACCACTCTAAACCCCGACTCCGAGGTGAATGATGTGCAGGTCCTCCGCCACGAACCGGTAGCCAACCTGGCCGCGAGCCCGATCAAAGAGAAAATTTACCCGTATCAGATCTACTGGCTGGAGACCAATCCGATCGATCTGCGCTCCGACTCCCCCGAGTTCTCCGCAACCGACTCCCTCAAGTTCTCTGCAACCGTGGGAGGGACCAACCCCGCACAGCAGACTGTGACAATCGGCTACAACGGAGCCGATCCCGGGCTCGCATTCAGCGCGACTGTGGACATGCCACCCGAGACCGGCGCTCGAGGGGATCACCCGATCCCCTGGATCACGGTTACAACCTTGTCAGGGGCCGGAGATGGACAAACCATAGGAACTTCCGTCAACGTCACGGGCCTTGCCGTGGGCCTGTACATGGGCACGGTGTCCGTCTCCCGGGGGGACCTGCCGGCCACGACCTATCGAGTCACGCTCACCGTCAATCCGGTCAATGACGGCAGTACCCTCTTCACCACCCAGATCCCGAACTATCCGGATCAGACTGACAATAATCAGTCCTACGAGCTCGGCGTGAAGTTTCAGACCAAGAAGACCGGACAAATCACGGCCATTAGGTACTACAGGGCGCCAGATGACCTCGATAGCCACACGGGCACCATCTGGGATAGCTCGGGTAACAAGCTCCGCTCTGTTCCGTTCATCAACGAGACCCCATACGGTTGGCAGACGGCCATTCTGACCACTCCCATACGGGTGTGGCCAAACACTACCTACGTAGTATCGGTCAATGCGAACAAATACTATGTGAGTACGCCGCACGGTCTCGATTCGGTCGTTCCGGACTCGAAGGCACAGCTTCAGACGATTGCAGACAATGCGAATGGCGTGCTCGATACATTGCCAGGGCAGTTCCCGGCTTCTTCCTCTCGGAACAGCAACTACTTTCGAGATGTTGTGTTCCAGGCCGATGAACCGTAGGTCTGCGCTTCGACCCTCGCCAGAGTCTCCATGACAGCCGCCGGCGCTTCCGAGCGTCGGCGGCCACCGCTGATCGCGCTGTTACGCGCCTAGAACATCCCAGCGTGGTATGTCGATCGCTGATAACCTCGCGGAAGAGGTTGGGGGTGGCGGTCGGTCGTCACTCTCACCGCGCCCATTCGGGCGCCAACGGATCGCCCTTGGGCGCATCCCGGTGCATTTGACCGATTCCTTGCGAGTCTGTTAATCGAAGAAATGCCGTAAAAGGTTTAGAGGTCCCGAACGACACTCGGGGCTGAGCCATCAGCGGCTCACGCCACGCTGCGATAAAGCGTTACAACACATCCGCCTCCACGACCGAGATTGTGCTGCAACCCACTCCTGGCTTTGGCGACCTGCCGAGGTACCAGTCTGATCAATTCGTTGTGTAAAGCAATCATGGAGTTCTTGTGGGCCTGGGTAACGCCGGCGGCCGGGCCGAACTCCGGTCGAAAGGTTAGGAAGAGGTCAAAGAGATGTTAGAGATGTTAAAGATGTAAGATTTCGGGTTGAGCCATCAACGGACCCAGGCGCATGGTAAATTCCATCAACACCATGGGAGGGAGTACTCGCATCGCGCCGGGCGTGCTCACGGGACTGTGGATCCCCGCAGTGGCCACGCCATTGTTGATTTTTATAGGCGTGTTGCAGTTTCGCTGGGTTGGCACGTCGAGCGAGCGCGGCCGTGAAAGCCGACAGGCTCATCTGGCAGCGGACGTTGCCGGCGTCATCATTGATTGGGATGAAGGGCTTCGCAAATTGCTGTAAACGGGCACGCTCCGGGACCTTGGGCGCATAGCATGCGCACGCGCGTAACAATGTCTGCGCTGGGCTCGAAAACAACACAACGCAAGACAGGGGAAAACGATCGCCCAGTCCCAAACGAGGCCCGGTTGGACCGAGACCGGGGATATTCGCCCGTGACTCGTATCACGAACTGCGGTTTTTCCGAACCGGATGCCGCGCTGTGTGCTTGCTAACACAAGCGGTAGACGGCACCATTCGCGCCCGACGAAACAAGCCGCGCGTTGGATGGACATACATATTCACCGCGCGCAAGGAAGTTATGAGGGAGCCTATGAGCCGATTGCAGTCCGCCTGCCTGATGATGCTCGTCTCCACGGTCATCGCTTCTTGCGGCGGCGGGGGTGGTGGTACATTTTCCCCGCCCGGTTCCTCCGGCGGCTACACCGTCTCGAGCGGAGTGGCCCAGAAAGGTCCTCTGGTCAAAGGGTCCACGGTTAACGTGCAGGAGCTGGACGGAAGTCTCGCTCCCACCGGAAAATCGTACTCTTACCAAGTGACTACCGACCTCGGCGTGTTCACGCCGAGCTCCACGTTCGGCAGCCGCTACGTCGCGGTGAGCGCCACGGGCAACTACTTCGACGAAGTAGCCAATACGAGCTCCGCCGGCACCATCACGCTGACGGGCTACGCTGATCTCTCAACCGATACCGCGCTGAATGTCAATCTGCTGACGACGCTCGAGGCTCCGCGGATCCAGGTGCTGGTGAAGTCCGGCATGGCGTTCGCCGCCGCCCGCAGCCAGGCCGAAACCGAGGTGCTCGCGGTATTTGAGATTTACAATTCCAACTATGGTCCGTTCGACATGCTGGACATCAGCAAGAGTGCGGATGGAAATAAGGTCCTGGCGGCGATTTCCAGCCTTTTCAGCTACGGCAATACGGCGGCCAACCTGAGTACCCTGATCGCCAGCTTCCAGAGCGACTTGGCGGCCCACGGCACGATCACGACATCCGCCACGACGGCCACCCTGGCGGCTTCCGCCAAAGCTCTGAATCCCACCGCCACGGCTGCGAATCTCACCGCCAAATACGCCTCCACCGTGACGTTCACGGCCAGCGATATCAGCAACTGGCTCGATCAGGGTGGCGAGGGCGTGATCGGGAAGAATCAGTTCCAGGTCACTGGCGCGACACCAACCTCCACGTTCGCCTTTCCGTCCTCCGTCACCGAGCCTTATGCAGGATCGTCTGTGTCGGTTTCGGCCGGGCGGCTGGCGGTCAACGGCACGGCTGTGACCGGCTCGGCGACAGTCAAGGCCGGGGATGCCGTATCGGTATCACCGCCCTCGGGCACCTTCCCGAACGGTGTGTTTACGATCTATCTGCTGCGCGGCACGACCCGGATAGGCATGGTGTCATTCGTGAGTGGCCTGGCGTCGATTGCGGTGACGCCGACCGCCGCCACTTTGCCCATCGGAGTTACGCAGCAACTCAAGGCGACTGGAACCTTCACCGATTCCAACACCGGGAATGTGACGACGAGTGTCACCTGGAGCTCCAGCGCACCGAATGTCGCGACAGTGAACGCGAATTCAGGGCTCCTCACTGCGGTGGCCGCCGGCCAGGCGGACATCACGGCGACGTCCGGTACGGTGTCCAAGGCCATGACGGTCACGGTTTCAAATGTGTCTCTCAAGTCGCTTGCGCTCACGCCGAATCCCTTTACCACCGGTGTGGGGGTGGGTCGTCAGATGAAGGCAACCGGCACGTTCTCGGACGGCAGCACGGCCAACCTGACAGAGACGGCATCGTGGACTACGGGGTCGACCTCCATTGCAACCGTGACCGGAGGAATGGTCTCGGGAGTCGCCGCAGGCTCGACGGCAGTCACCGCGTCGCTGGGAACCTTCTCGGCTAGCGGACCCCTGACGGTGACCGCGCACGACACCTGGAATCCAGCTGCAACAGCGCCCATCGCGGCGGTGTACGGCCTGACAGAAACGCTGTTGACGAACGGCTCCGTCCTCGTCCTGGGGGAACCCGGTACCGGTGGCCAGACGGCGCCGACACCGGTGCAGATTTATAATCCGGTCACGGACACGTGGTCCAGGGCCGCCGATTCCTTGACTGGGCGGTTTGTGGATTCGAGCTCGATCACATTATTGGCCAGTGGCAAGGTGCTGGTCGCAGGAGGGAAGAGTTCCTACACCCCGACGGTGACCTACCTCGCCAGCGCGGAAATCTACGACCCGGTTGCCAATACGTGGTCGGCGGCCGCGAATATGCCAACTTCGCGGGCAAACCACACAGCCACACTCTTGGCCAATGGGAAGGTACTCGTCGTCGGCGGGTTCAACGCGGGCGCCACAAATCCCGGCCCCATCCTTTACGACCCCGTTGCCAACGCATGGTCCGCCGCTGGCACAGACATGTTGAATGGGATTGGCTACAGGGCAACGCTGTTGAAGAATGGCAAGGTGCTCGTGGCCGGCCGTGCGGCCGCCGAGACCTATGACCCAGGTTCCAACACGTGGGCCGCGACCGGGAATCTGAATGGCACCCACGACTACGGTCCGACGTTGACAGTCTTGCCGGACGGTCGAGCTCTCTTTGCCGGAGGAAACTACACGACTGGCATCGCGGAGATTTACGATCCTGTCACGAATGCCTGGTCGCTGACCAGCAACATGTCCGTCAACCGGGCCGAGGCCGCGGCGACGTTGTTGCCCAATGGCACGGTGCTCGTGAGCGGCGGATATCCAGGTTCAAATAACTATCCTGCGCTGGCGACCACGGAGATCTATAACCCAACCACCGGTAGCTGGTCACCCGCCGCCACGATGGCGCATACCCATGTGGGCCCGGCAGCGGCGCTGCTGCCTGACGGCACGGTGTTGGTGGTCGATTCGACGAGCTGCGAGCTGTACTGGTGACCCGGGCGCCACAGGCTCGGAACCGTCCGGGGCCTGGATGTGGCAAGGACAGAAGAGTCCCCACAGCAGGCCCGGGTGAATGGGCGACTATGAATATTCGGCAACCGCCAATTCTCGAATCAAAGCGGCATCGGAAGCGTGAAATGCGGTGAAAAGCATGCGAAGCACCAGCTCGATGCCACTCCAATCGCCGGTGGCCGCAAGGTCAGACCGACCTTTACAAGCACTGACTTTCGCGGAGAACCGGTCCTGAAGTTCCCGTTTATGCATCACCTCACCCTGGTATTTTCCGATGCAAGCTTGAGCATCTATCACCACAGCACTATTACTATCCAGTTGGCGACTTTCATATCACAGTCTTAGATCTCACAAGTCACTCGTCTGGTGATCTCTCTTTGGGGCTCAGGTCCGTTGTTGGTGACACCCAAGCTTTTCCGCTTGAACTCTGCAGATTAGCGCGACAGTCGGGGTTGTGCCTTCGGAGATGTAACCAGCCGTGCACGCCTCCAAAGTCGCGAAGCCCGAGAATCGCTCGGAGGCCGTTCGAGCGTAGTCGGTTAACAGGCGGTGCCGAGCAATCTGCCGAAGGTACGCTAACGCGTGGGTGTCGTTCTTGAACCGTTTGAGATCGGCATATTTGAAAAAGCGCTCGAAAGCTTCCTGCGTCATGTCCGCGGCAGTGACTTGATGACGGGCAGTGCTCCGACGAGCCGGATCGCACTCTCGACATCCCGCCCCAGGACCAGTACGTCCGCACCCTCCCGATGCGCCCTTTCCGCGATGGTCTTCCCGAGTCCCCGGGTGCCGCCGACCACCAGCACGCGTTTTCCCGCAAGCCGCCCCATTGTTCGCTCTCCTGTTCAACGCCTCAATGTAAGGACGGACGAGGAGGGCAGAACTCATCGGTAGCCTCGATCATGCGGCGATCGTCCGACCCTGCTCGAGGCAGACGGCCGCGGGTGCAGCGAAGGTGGAGGCCAGACGGCTCTTAGCGCCCCACCGTTGGCTTTAGTGCGGCGTTCACCGGTGCGATTTCAGGCGCCGAGGGAGACGGAGTCATTTTCCGGACTTTCGCGCAATTTCTGCTCGGCGAATCCCTGCAAAGCATCATTAAGGCCGCCGGCGTACCACGCGCGGTGAACGACGACGGGTCCTCCAGCGTCCGTATCCGACGGCCATCCCCTCGTGCGCGCAGATACGTATAATCAAACTCCACACCTGACAGATCAGCGGCTCAAGTGACCTTTCCCGGAACAGAGCTCACGATGCAAACTATGCATTTCCACACAAACACACCGCGAAAGGACCCTCCATGAACGGCCCCTCACCCGTACGATCTCTTGCAGTCACAACAACCCAGCAGCAAGGAACGCAAATGGGACTCATCCACGCACAAGTCACTTTCGAAAACCCACTGACCCGAGCTCGGACTGAAGCCCGCGCCTTGGTGGACACCGGGTGCCTGCACCTTACGATCCCCGATGCAGTCGCTAAGCAACTCGGCTTTGACACTACCGAATTCGCGACCCTCAACATCCTACTCGCCGACGGTACGCAACGCAGCGTCCCGCGGCTCGGCCCGATCCGTATTCACTTCGCCGGTCGTTGCGCTGATCTCAACGCACTTGTCTTTGGAGACGAACCCCTGATGGGCGCCTTCGCGCTTGAAGCACTCGACCTCTCCTTGAACCCCACCACCCAGGCGGTCACTCTCAACCTCACCACCCCCGCTCGCGGCTTCCGCAGTGATTGATACAGCCCTGATGACGCCGGACAGGAGATCGATATCTTCGGACTGGCGATTGAACCCATACGCCGCAATGGCATATCCGCCAACTTAATACGTACTGGACGTTGGCTTGGTTGAGCCGTGCAGCCAGGTCCTTCAGATCGTCCCATGTCGCCGGACGGGTGTTCTCGAGTCGCTCGAGCTGCTCGCTCGAATGGAAGCTCTGCTGCCATGCGCCTGCGGCGCTCGACCGGCCGGCGAGCCGGATAGCTATGAGTTCGGGCTCGTGCGGATCGATCTGGTGCGCGAGAAGGTGTGGCGGCAACTGGAGATCTTGTCGATGCTGCCGCTCGAATACAAACTGCCGCGCCATTTCGTCCAACATCGGCGCGTGACGGTGTCGCGCCATCAGCTTCCTGATGAAGTCTGGGATTACGACGCGAAATCGACGGCGCGTACCGTCGACGTTCACGTCTCCCGGCATCCGCTATCACGCGACCTCGACGTAATCGACGTGGCTTGAAGGCTGAGGGATCGGTGCACCTTCTTCGCACAGGCCTCGAGGTGAAATGCAATCGCCTCGCGAAGGGCTGTCTCGGCACATAGCCCGAAAGATTCGACCCGGCGTCTTCGATAACCACCACATATCGCATAGAGGAAGTCCTGGCGTCAGCATCTTCACGCTGATCTCGCGTGCTGAATCGGCACGGAGAGTGCGCACGCTAACAGTGGCGTAATGGAATAAAGTCATGAGTTATGATGGGGTGGTCGTTTTCTGAACAGGACTCTTGTCGCATATTGAAGAGGCCTTCATACTTTCGATCGTGCGTCCGAACCATGAATATCTATCCTACATTCGGGAGGTTGAACGGTGAGCATGTACCTCGTTACCGCGTATCGCTGGGGCTGGCTCAACGGGCACCAGTATCAAGTCTACTACGGCTCGATTACGCCGATCATCCCCGGCTCTTTTATGCCGATCGGTGACACTGCTAACCAACTGGTGCGTTGAATCTGCCCACGTCGTGATTAGCATTAACCGCTTTGCGGCCGGAACGAATGCAACCATGGATTGGATGGGACACAGCCGACGTTGGATCGCACTCGGGATAGCGATTTTCAGCATCAGCTTCGCCGCGCCGACGCCCGCGTCGGCGCAGAAGATCTCTATCGGCGTGCTGAGACTGGCTTCCTCAGGCGCGATCTTCATCGCCCACGATAAAGGCTATTTCGCAGCGGAAGGGCTGGAGACCGACATCAAGCCATTTACCGCCGCTCAACAAGTGCCGCTTGCGGTTACTTCGGGCGACGTTGACTTTGGCGTGACGGGTCTCACGGCCGGCTTCTTCAACCTCGCTGGCAAAGGTGCGCTCAAGATCATCGCCGCTCAGAGCCGCGAAGAGCCGGCCTTCCATCTGGTGGGTTACATGGTCAGCAATGTCGCTTATGAGCGCGGTTTTCACAGCCTCCAGGAGTTTCCGGGCAAGCGCGTGGGGATTACGACGGTGGGCTCGACGCTCGAATATTCACTTGGTCTGCTCGCACGTAAATATCGATTCGACATCAAGAGTGTGACACTCGTGCCCTTGCAGTCGCTGCCGAACATGGCTGCGGCCTTCAAGGGTGGGCAGGTAGATGCCATCCTCGCGCCGGCAAACGTCGCGCGCCAGCTCGAGGCTGACAAAGCCGGCCGCGTGTTAGGCTGGGTGGGCGACGAGACCCCATGGCAGCTTGGTGCGCTCTTCACCAGCCCCCGCATGATCGAGACGCGACGCCCAGTGGTTGGGAAATTCATCCGGGCCTATTTGCGCGCGACCGCCGATTACAATCGAGCCTTCAACAGCAAGGACGCCGCGGGCAAGCTGATGAAGAGCCCCGGCTACGACGAGCTACTCGCTATTCTTGCCAAATGGGTGCAGCAGCCACCTGAGCGCGTCGCCGAGGCTCTGCCCTTCGTAGATGCCGGAGGCCGGTTGAACGTCGGGGACATTTACGAGCAGGTGGCGTTCTGGCAACGCCAGGGCCAGGTCGACCCATCGGTTGACGCGAAGACCATCCTCGACCTGTCCTGGGTCGCGGGCCACTACAATTTGCCGCACTGACACGCATGCCGGAGCAGGGGACGCGATTTGCAGCTGATTGTTGAGCGAGTCGGCCATCGGTACGGCGACGTCGTAGCACTCGAGAAGATCGATCTCGAAGCTCGCGAAGGCGAGATTCTGGCGCTGATCGGCCCGTCAGGCTGCGGAAAGTCGACGCTGCTCGGCATCATGGGCGGTATCCTTGCGCCAAGCTCTGGCCGTGTGTTGATTCGAGGCGAGCCGCCGCCAGACACTCTCAACCCGTTGACTCATGTGTTCCAGGATTTCGCGCTACTGCCGTGGCGTACGGTCGAGGCCAACATAGCGCTGCCGCTGGAACATCATCGTTTACCCGCGACCGAGCGCACCGCGCGTGTCGACGACGCGCTTGCCCGCACCGGACTGACCGAGTTCCGTCGCGCGTTCCCCAAACAGCTCTCCGGCGGGATGCGTCAACGCGTAGGCATTGCGCGCGCGCTCGCGGTTCGTCCGGCGGTCTTGCTGATGGATGAGCCGCTGTCGGCACTGGACGCGCAAACACGCGAGCTGCTGATGGAGGATTTCCTGCGCTTGCTGTTAGAACAGCGGTTCACGGCGGTGTATGTCACACACAATCTTTCGGAGGCGTTGCGCCTTGCCGACCGGGTCGCAATTCTGTCGCGCCGGCCGGGGCGGTTGCGCGAGATCGTTCAGATCCATGTGCCACAGAACGAACGCACGTCTACGGCCGCGCAGACTACGCTCGCAGGGTTGTATGAACACCTCTGGTCCTTGCTCAAAGGGGAGGCGCGGGCCGCTGAACGTGAGGTCATCGGTGGCTGACGGCGCTGAAGCAGGGCAGTACCCACTACCTTTTCGCGGAGGTGGATTCGTCGCACAACAACGGCGGGGCGCAGCGCTCATGGCGTTCACTGTTCTCCTGATCGCATGGGAGATCGCAGTCCGCTGGCGCTGGGTCAGTCCGATCTTCTTGCCATCACCCTCCAGCGTACTCGCGGCACTCTACGATCTGGCGGAGCGCGGCACCCTGTGGATTCATCTCGCCCAATCCGTTAGGCGGCTCCTTGCCGGCTGGGTTCTGGGTACGGTCGTGGGCCTCGGAGTTGGTTTTTCGATGGGCGTCTGGTCCCTCGCACGCGCGATCGGAGCACCGGCCGTCTCGGCCCTGTTCCCGATTCCGAAGATCGCACTGTTGCCGCTGTTCATCCTGTGGTTTGGAATTGGAGAAACCTCGAAGGTCGTTACGATTGCACTGGGCGCGTTCTTCCCGACCGTGATCGCAACATACAGTGGTGTGGATGGTGTCGCGCGTACCCTCATCCGGATGGCGCAGAGTTTCAACCTGCCCTGGCGTGCGATTGTCCTGAAGATCGTGCTCCCGGGTGCCTGGCCGAATATCCTCGCCGGCATGCGGATATCCGCCTCAATTGCGCTGATCCTGCTCGTGTCAGCCGAAATGATCGGGGCGCAATACGGTATTGGTGCGTTTATTCTGTCGGCCGGCAACCTGATGCAGACCGATCAGCTGCTGGCCGGCGTCGTAATCCTGTCGATTCTCGGATTGTTGGTCGGAACAGGACTCGGGTATTTGGAAAGGAGCCTTTTGCGATGGCGATAGATACATCCACCCGTACTTTCCGTCGTCCGCGCGAGGGCCGGCTCACTACCGTCGAAGTGGATACTGCGGTGCTGGGGTCAGGTGCGGCGGGTATGTCCGCGGCGCTGGAGGCCGCCAAGCTCGGGCGGCGTGTGGCGATCATTGATGGCGCCCCGCAATTAGGTGGGCAGGCGGTTGGTGCCTTGCTTGGCACGTTTTGCGGGTTTTATTCGAACGGGCCTAAGCCCTATCAGGTGACGCACGGCATTGTGGACGATCTGCTCCACGACATGCGTGAGAGTGGCGATCTTCTCGACATGGTTGGCCGGCGCAACACGATCATCGTCCAGTATCGGGTCGCGGGGCTGCAACGCTGGTTCGAGGAGCAGGCGCGCAAAGCCGGCCTGGTGGTCCTGCTAGGTGCAGTGCTGCGCGGCGTGCGCCGTGACGGATGTTGCATCAAGGCGCTGGAACTCGCGACGCGATATGGCGATGTGGAATTGCATGCGAGTGGGTTCGTGGATGCTTCCGGAGATGCCGCTCTTGCCTTGACCGCAGAGCTCGCCGTGCGCGAAGCAGCTGCAGCGCAGATCTTCGGCTCGCTGGTGTTCACGCTGGAGGGCTTCAACGAGAGCCTCCTCAAGGATTTCGATCGCGCGGAGCTTGCCCGCCGCTTGCAGGAAAAGGGCAGTAGCTATGGCTTAGTGCGCCATGACGGATTCATCTTCGCGGGACCAACGTGGAATGAGACTCTCGTCAACATGACGCACATCGAAACTCCGATGGACCCGGTCGGAGCCGGGCGCATGGTGCTTGAGGGCCGCGCGCAAGCAGATCGTCTTGTGCGTTTCTTGCGTGCCGAATTTCCTGGTGTATTTGCGCAGGCACGCGTGCGCGCCTATGGACTACCTGGCATTCGTCAGACGCGCACAATCGCCGGCACACACCAACTCACCGAAACCGAGGTCCGCACCGGCCAGCATTTCGATGATGCGATTGCGCGCTGTTCATGGCCGTTTGAGTTGCACGCTCATGCTTCCCACGTGCAATGGGAGGAGTTCGGGGACGGGCATATGCACTACGTGCCGTTCCGCAGCCTCATATCAGCGGAGGCTGATAATCTGGTGGCTGCGGGGCGCTGCATAGATGCTGATCCGGTGGCTCTCTCGTCGGTGCGCGTAATGGGTCCGTGCATCGCTATGGGTGCGGCGGCTGCGCATGCCCTTGATCTTGCAGATGCGGGATCGGTACATCAGATTGATCTGTCGGCATTGAGGAAGCGCGTGGTTGGGAATTTAGAAGCGACGCATTGAGATGGCTGGGATGCCTCGGCGCGATTTGGCACGAACAACGTGACCCACGAGCCGGGAGACGGTAATGACGGATAAGGATGTCGCAGCGGAGGGGCCACGGCTTCCGCAACAGCTGCTCGAGATCATCAACGCGAGCTGGATGACACAGGCCACCTACGTCGCGGCCCGTTTGGAACTGGCAGATCTGCTCGACAGCGGCCCGAGGTCAGCGGAAGATCTGGCCGCCGCGACCGAATGCAACTCGTGTGCTTTGCGCCAACTGTTGCGTGCCTTGTGCTCTCTCGGCATCTGCCGGGAGGGCGATGACGGCCGATTCGAGATTACCCCTATGGGGCGCCTGCTGGGCAGGAAGTCGCCGCAATCCGTGCGTTCGTGGGCGCTTCACTGGGGCGCATCCGCCGGTTCGGTCTGGTCGGACCTGCTCGACAGCGTGAAGACGGGGGTCGGCGCTCGCGAGCGCCGCACGGGAAAGTCCGGCTTCGAGCACCTGGAGAACGATCCGCAGACCGCGCGTATCTTCAATCAGGCGATGGTCGAGCTCACCAGGCTGATTTCCGCAGCGGCGGCACGGACCTATGACTTCGGACGCAAGCGCGTCGCGGACATCGGTGGCGGTTACGGGGAATTGCTCGCCGCGATACTCGAGACATACGGCGGTCGGACCTCAACATGCTGGTCGTGTTTGGGGCGCACGAGCGAAGCGAGGCGGAGTTCATTGATTTGCTGCGCTCGGTGGGATTTGAGGTTAATCAAGTCCGGCCAGCGCCGGCTCCGAATACTTCTGGATCGAGGCCATACTCGGCTGATGTCGTCAGGCTTGGCTGGCGTCAGTTGAAGGGAATCGAAACCGAGTACCAACGTGAGCTACAGCCGATTAAGGCAGCACATCGGGCGCACAGGCGGAAGGAGCAAAGTGGGAGAAACAAGGGAAGTGGGCGACGAGCGGATAGCTGGCTATTGATGACATTATTCCGCAGACGTCCATGCACATGGCGATAGCGCGCGGCGATTCATGGCACTTTGCGCAAAAGCGCACGAGGACGAGGCCTGTAGACTGATCATTGGTGACACTCTGGCGATCAGAAGCGGTCTCTCAGACCGATGCCACAGTGATCAGTCTGCAGAAACTGGGCATGACGCCCGGCTCAGAGGATCGTGTCACCAGCACACAAATTATTGATTCTTCTAAAAGAAGCTGGTGCCACGTTGATCAGCCTGGTGACACGGAAGAACCGTTTCGACACAGGCCACAGAAAATGCTGTGAGGACTAATCATTGATGTCACTGACACGGAATGCAGGGCAACCGACTGAATGTAATAGAGAAGTGAGTGACAATAATTTTTAGTCTGGAGGCCGCGCTCAGGTGGGCAAATGCCACTTTGGCGCCCTCCAAAGTGGAAAGTGACAGCAATTGATAGTCTGCTTACCCCTCGTCGAGGGTCCGATGGCGGAGTAGAGGGGTCAAAAAACCTTGATCCCTCTGGCCGGTGCGGGCTGATGTTCATGCCTCGATCGCTAACAAGACCTCGCGGAAGAGGCCGGCGGCACGTAAAGCTATATCTAAACTATTGAACTTTAAGGATAAACTGGCTGGGAGGTGACTTTGAATTGGAACTACCTGAAAATTAAGAACATCCGTTTGCGCTGAGCCCCGCGAAGGGTCGCGCTCCGACTTACACTGGACTTTTCATGGACGGGTTCTATTTTTGGTTCAGCGTCGCGCATGAAGCCTTTCGCTCCTCGCCTCGAAATCCTGCCGCCAGCTCAGCGGAAGCTCTGGAACGAGCTGTCCGAAACGCCGCGGGAATTCGTCCTGTACGGCGGAACGGCCCTGGCGCTACACCTAGGCCACCGGCATTCCGTTGATTTCGATTTCTTCGGCAACCGCGCGCTCGATATCTCCAAGATCGAGCAGGAAGTCCCCTTTCTGAAGGGTGCCAACATTATTCAGCGGGAGAAAAATACACTGAGTGCGATCGTAGATCGCGGTGGACCAGTGAAGGTCTCTTTCTTCGGGTTACCGAACCTGCCCCGACTTTCCCCGCCGCCCGTGGCAAAGGACAACGGGTTGGCCGTTGCCTCCCTATTGGATCTCGCCGGCACTAAGGCGTCCGTTGTTCAGATGCGAGCTGAGGCCAAGGACTACATCGATATCGATGCCCTGATCACCAAGGGTAAAGTTGATTTGCCACTCGCCTTGTCTGCGGCCCAAAAGCTCTACGGCCCGACCTTCAACCCACAGATCACCTTGAAGGCGCTTTCGTTCTTCGATGACGGAGATCTTCGTCAACTTCCAGATGACATGAAGTTACGTCTCGTCACTGCGGCACGCAATGTCGACCTTGACCGCTTGCCCAGCCTTGACAATCCAGCTCGGAAGATCGATCAGGACCACGGGCACGAGTTATGAAACCCATTCCTGCTACGCCGCAGACATTGTTAGTTGCGCCACGGATCATCTGGTTCGAGCCGCCTGAGAGGGCGCTTGCGGATCCGATCCGATTCATGGCCTACGCGATGACCTACGCCAGGCATGAGGATATGAGGGTCATTCGCCAGTATATTTCAGATGATGATTTTCGCGAGGCGCTTGACCGAGCACCTCCCGGCATCATCGATCCTCGCTCCTGGGCGTACTGGAACTCGAAGATGGGTCGCTATCCAGCGCCGCCGCTGCCAAAGCGGCGTTTTGGAGAAGGCGACAGCCCCATCGTTTTGACTGACTCCAATGGTCAAAATAGCGCAGCCAACTCATCACGTGATCCGTAGGAGCTTCGCAGAGCCGGGCGCGAAGCGTGGCTAAAAATGCGGCAGCAACAACCGCGAGAGGATCTCGAACAAGTCCGCCGTCGCGCGCGTGAGGATTGGCTTGACAACAAGCTCGGGCCGGGTAAGAAGAAAAAGTAGACGGAACCCGCATTCAGCGAGTTGTCGTAGTCCCGATAGCGGAATGTCGACAGTGGCGGGTAATCTGGACATATCGGCAGGCTAATCGCCTTGGGCATCAAAGCCAAATGAACTCGGCCGCGATCGTCTCTAGACAACGGGGGTACCATTTCAGCGAAGCAAGCCCTGCTGTAAGCAGCCCCGGCGGACACTCAGTG
>Ga0105247_10000054_pt1 | contig 134359 bp, 120 predicted proteins | sample KBSS24metaG_FD_81519 | JGI IMG/M metagenome (GOLD analysis project Ga0105247, IMG submission 81519) | Switchgrass rhizosphere microbial communities from Kellogg Biological Station, Michigan, USA - KBS S2-4 metaG | ecosystem: Host-associated > Plants > Roots > Rhizosphere > Soil | place... | reverse complement strand
TTATTTGTAATATTCGATTTTTTATTTACACCAATAAACTATTAGCGTCTTTTTTACGTAACTTTTCACTTGGTTTATTCAATGAATCGTGACAGCGTAAAATTTGGTGCAAATTATGGTTCTTAAATCGATTAAATATCATTGACCGTTTTGACATATATTTTTTCTATTTACGCCAATACACGGCATGCTATAAAAAATATGTTTAAAAATTATGTAATTTTATATTTTTTAAAAAATGCAATTATAAAACCTTTCTTTAAAAATTAATTTAAACAAATAAAATCAGCAACTTGTAAATATAATTATTTATGTAAAAGTGATTAATTGGTAGAAAAATTTATTGCATCAATATTAAAAATTAGCTTTTACTTTGTATAACTTATGTTGATTAACTTAGAGCAATATGTAATTTAAATAAATTCTTCGAGAATTTTTATAATATTTATAGAAGCATAAAATATAAATATGCAGATTTATCAAGCATAGTAAAGCACAGCTTATTAAATATGTATTTATGATTAACAATATTAAATAAAATAATATAAAAACTTTCCGACCAAATCCAACTTATTTTTGAGAAACCAAGCATTATTCAAAAACAAAATTAATCTAAAAAAGAGTTACTTTTAACTCTTTTTTATTTAGAAAATAGAGAATTATCGGTTTATTTTTTTACTTATTTAAAACCTTAAATATTTCTTCTAAAGTCATCCCAATCGCAATTATTTCACTATCATGATGAGGTAAACCATCAATTTCTAATCCAACTGGTAGTTTCGATTTCGCTCCCTTTCCAATCGGCAAACTCAGCCCTGGTAATCCGATATTACTGCCGGGGTCTGTATTTCGAATGAGTGTCTGGAAATTTTCAATTGAATTGGATTGTTCATTTGCTAGCGGTGCAACAATCGGTGATGTCGGAAATAATAAAGCATGTAAGTTATGCGCTTTAAAAGTGTTTTGGTAGAGTTCAAGCAATTGAGGCCGAGCTTCACTGATGGCCTTTTCATAGAAAGGTAGAACAGGAACAAGTTGCCCCGTCTGATCTTGAATTAATTGAGGAAGGATATTCTGTTTAAAAATTGCCTGAACATCTGGGCTTGAGATCTGATCAACTACATTCTCAATAGTCAAATTTACATGATGATGTTTTAAATATTGAATAAGGTCATATTTGCCTTCATAGACAACTACAGGAAATGAAATAGCGTGATTGAGTTGTTCTAAATTTGGCATATCGACATTAATAATTTCGACTCTTGCCTCTTTTAAAAGCCCAAGCGCAATATGCGCCTGCTCATAAACATCTTCGTCTAAATGATTCCAAAAATATGGATTGATGCCGAGCCTAATTTGATGAGGCTGTAATGGTTCTTTTTTTGGCTCTTGAGTAATAAGCTGATCAATTAAGATAATGTCAGATACTGTGTATGCAATCGGGCCAGCCGTATCCCGCGTATGTGAAATTGGGGTAATACTGTTTTGTGAGTATCTTCCTACCGTTGGACGAAAGCCGACACAACCATTTAACCCACTTGGCAAACGAATAGAAGCACCAGTATCTGTACCAATCGAAATTGGAACCATTCCCGCTGCTACGGCCACAGCACTACCTGACGAAGACCCACCAGCAATATGCAATGGATTTACGGCATTTCGTGTACCGACAACGCCCTCTATATGCATAGCAGTATTATAACCTGTTACTCCAAAGGCCAATTCGTGCATATTGGTTTTACCAACAATGATCGCGCCTTGATCAATAAGTTTTTGAATAATCGGTGCGGAGCTTTGAGGCTTAAAATCAGCTAAAGCTGGTGTACCTGCACTATTAGGGAAACCTACAACATGAATATTATCTTTAACAGCAATTAAAATACCCATCAAAGCTGGACATGGTTTTCCACTAAGTAGGTATTTATCCCAATATTGAGCTTGCTGAATTGCTGAAGCTTTATCTGTGCTAATAAATGCGTTTAAAGACTCTTGTTTTTCAATAGTGTCGAAGTAGTGATGCACGAGTTCTTCACAAGATACTTTTCTTTCATGAATCAGTTTAGTGATGACATCTACTGAAGCATTTGCTAAACCCTGTGACTCAATCCAATTATTTTTTTCAACTGCATTTGACATGGTGACTTAAAATCCATTTAAGTTGTGATCTTAAGAACTTAGTACAAATTGCTCGATCATTCGTATCCTCAAAATTGAGGATTGTTTTTGTTTTAATGTTGAATGAGTAAAGTCATTTCAGTGCGATTATTACAGCCTATCTTTCTCATAGAATTATTCAGATGGGTTCTTAATGTGGTAAAGCTAATATCAAGTAAATTTGCCACCTCTTTATCACTTAAGCCTTTAGAGACTAAATGAACCACTTCTTGTTCACGTGGAGTCAGACCATATTGTGTTGACAAATCTAGTGGTAAGGCTTGGGTAAAATAAGGTTCAAGCAGATTTAAGATTCTTTTTTCACGTTCACCAAACATGTCAGCGTCTTTTGCACGCCAAATGCGTAAATCACCAATATCTATACCATTTCGGACAAAATAAATATTTATACCGTGATACAAACCATAGGTTTTTAAAAAGTCATTGTAGTAACTTGTTTTTTTCAGATCAGCGAAAGGCATGACTTCATTTACAAATGTTGGTTTTTGACGTTTGCGAAGTTGTACCGTAATGGGATCATTAAATTGCCAAATACTCTCATAGTCCTCCATCGCTTTTGGGTCGATTTTCCATATCACACCTTCTCTCGATAAATTATGTGTTGAATCCCAAATATAAGACGCGGCAAAATCAGCCCGCAACAAGATGGCAATATCTGCAATAATATTTTCACGTAAATTATATTTCCCTTTTCCTGAGCCAAGTTTCCATAATATTTCAGAAAACAACGTAAACTCAGACGGGCTGAAATCCTTTTCTAAAAGTGCGGTCATCATCTACCTATTTAACGAAATCCATCGAACTTTAAGAAGATCGGTTAAGTGCTTCCTTTGAACTTAATACTCATCCCATCCTTTTCTATAACATATCTATTTTTTGATTTGGTAGGCAATAGCTATATTTTGTTCGTAAAAATATTAATTTTCTTGTTTTACTATGCCACTTTTAACTATTGAAATTTATCTTCTGAAATTACTTATCTAATAGGTACCAAAGGCTTCGATCAACTTTTCTCTCTTTTCTTTTTTGCTCCATTAGCTGTTCATATTCTTTTTCTGAAATTACTTTTCTATTAGGTGTAGATTCAATGTATGGTGAATAACCTCTATAATTAGCAAACTTATTTTCTCTGTAATATTGTGATTTATCATAATCAGTCATATTTGACGTTTGGAATAGAACATCTTTATCTCGCTCAGCCCTTCTAAAAAGTTGATTTGTACGATCTATTTTTTGTTGCATTGCTGACTCAAAAAAAACAACACTCTCACCACTTTTAGTATTTTGAGCCTCTTCATCTTTAGCAATTAAAATAGAAGGTTTTTTTTCGAAAAAATCATCAGCACTGTACACTGGACTAATAATTAATAAACTTATAAAAGATAATAATATTCTATTCATAAAATTAATGCGCTCATTACAAAATAGTGGAAAAGGCTTATCCATTTTTATAACCTTTGATATTTTCATGAATTATATCAAATAGACCTAGTTTTTAAATGCAAATAACCTGTATATAAAATAAAAAAACGATAATAATCGTTATTTAGCAGGGTTTTCCAAAGTTTGCTCTATCTATCTTGGAAGATATCTTTTAGAACCCGTGCTATTAAGGCAATAATGTCCACCTCTAGGCCCAACACAATATGTACCAGAAGTACAATAACAAGAATTATTAGTAGTTTGACTATAGGTTCTTGAAGTATGAGTAGTAGAGGTACTTCTAGTTTTAGTATTGCTATACCTTTTAGGCTCACGTTGTTGAATTGAGTAAATAGATTCCCTGTTATTAAAACTACTTTTAGCGTTTCTAAAAATAATTGGAGGAGTATAACAACCAGAAAAACTACATAAATACTTAGTATCAATCCACTGTTGTGTATGAGAATTTGGATTTATTAATGCCCATTCGTCTTGATATCTGAACACATAAACTTCGCTCCCCCCTTTCAACTTAAAGATTTCATTACCATTAGGTATATCTTTAACTGAAGCAGAATCTACACTAATCCAATTCTTAACTGGATTAAACCGTTCAACTTTTTGCTGTGAATAGTCGATGTTTGGTAATGCCACACATCCAGTTAAACCTAAAGCAGTAACTAACCCTATTAAATAATTTTTCATTTTATTAACTTCTAAGAAAGAATATTTTCCTAATGAAGTAAACAATAAGCTAGCTTATAAATACAATATATACTTTCAGCTAATTCAAATAAATAAACAAGGAGTTAAAAACCTGTTTCTAAAAGCTGCCCCCCGCAATAAGCCTTTGAATCCAAATTACTTGGATATGGTTCCCGTTATTTGACCTGAGCTGGATTGCTAAGTTTTACAGCTATACATGCTGCGAGTTGATCGTAACTTTCACCTTTGACTGCAAACTGGCTTGCTAAATCAGGATGTTGTGAGAGTTTTTGTGCGAAGGTATGAATCTGTTTGTCACTCAAATGGTGCAGTGCGCTTTTTAAAAACTAAAACCCACTCATTGAGTGGGCTTTTTATTACTAACCGTTTTGCCTGAGGTGGTCTTGGAACTCTTGGTCGTGTATTTTGTCGTAATTAACAGGGTCGTAAACGCATCCAGTTAAAACAACAATTACAGCAAGTACAGCAACCAACTTTTTCATTGAGACAACTTTCCTTTTAACGCAAAAGATTTGCTTTAAGTATACTCCTCAGTAATCATCTTGATTGGACATAATTAAGCCAAACAATTGTTATTTTTAAATTATCGCCGTGCTTTAGCCTATCATTTGATTTTTTAACAAATTCAAATCACAGGTTAGTACAAAACTTAAGCCTCAGTCGCTAAATACCAATTTTTCCAAGAACTGGTTCCTCTGGTTTCAATTGGTACAGTTGGAATCAGTTTTTCTTTTAATATTTCAGTTTGTTCAACAGCTTTAGCAAGTCTTGCTTTGACTGAATGAATGCATTCACGGTCACCAAATTCACAGCGGTCTAAAGTTGTACCGCCACAAGGCCCGTTGGCTAAACCTTTTGGACACGTTTCAGGGCAAATATATAAAGTATCGCTTAGGCGACACTGACCACAGCTTTCACAACCGACTAGGCTATGTTTACTCAGCACTTCTGTTTTAATTAATACTTTAGCTACTAAAGAGTTTTCCCAAAAGGACGCTTTAAAAATAAACCGTCCAACGCCTTTAGCAATTTTTGATCCAAACATTGCTTCATGCATAACATGCAATTGGCGATATTTAATTAATTGTTTAGACGTTGGCTGACGTGAAAACCGAGAAATTTCAGGTGAAAACTCTTTGCCTGTCGTGACTTGCCAAAGTGAATTCCAAAGCTCTTCTAAAGCTTTAAGTTCCAAATGTCTGTATTGCTCAATGTAGCTTTCAAGCAGCATTTGCTCTTCTGGCTTATGGCAGGCAGATAAGTGAATTCCTGCAAACCCTAAATGTTTACATATCAAAATCTGTAAAGCACAGCGCAAATAAACTCGGTCTGTATGCCCTGCCTGTTTTTCATCTGCCAAAACTTTTAACATGTGTGGGGTAATTACAATACCCGCGACTTTATGCTTCACCATAAAATTGGCTCGGCCCAAAGTCAGTGGCATTACACAAGCCAGTATTTGCTGCGAATAAGCATGCTTCATTAAAAATGATTTGGCTTGTTTTAAGGCTTCAATGTCATAGCCCAATTGGGTAATGATAAAGTCAGCACCTGCTTTAATCTTCTTATGTAGTTTTAAATACTGTGCATCACGCTCAGCTTCAACATATTTAAATGGGTTAAAAGCAACCCCAATACGAAACCCGCCATGCTGCTTGGCAGCCATTACGGCGTTTACCGACTCTAAGTAGCGACTACGAGGTTGTCCATCTCGACCATTATGGTGTTCTTTGAGTTTATCGCCTGTAAGCAATAACAAGTTTTGAATATTGGCTGCTTGAGCTTGTTCTAAAAAGCGCTCAAAGTCTTGTATGTCTCGGGCCTTACCTGAAAAGTGTAAAACTTTATCGATTGAGTCAGGGTAACTTTTGCTGGCTTCAAGCGGCGCGATATCATGATCTGAATGTACGCGATCTGCCAATGTCATTGCAGCCGGATATCCTGCAAACTCATGTTTCACAGGATAAATTTCATGCAGTGAAGTGAGATATTCCACCAACACAAAAAACTGGTTTTGCTGGAAGCAGGGAGAAACGTGTGACATAGGCAAAGTGCTGATCAAAACATGACATCAATCATAAGCGCGGCATTATAAATCAAAGTGCATCAAGATGCGCTAGTCAGAAAGCTCATTGTTTTGCTTATCTTCACCCTCTTTATTTCTGGGTAATTCGAGTGAGCGAGGAAATATAAAATCGAAAGAATCGAGTGCATAGCGATAAAGCTGAGCTGGTCGTTTGCCCACAATTTTACTGTGGTTGGTTTCTTCAACTGCACCCGCTTCTATCATACGGCGTCTAAATGCTTTTTTATCTAAGGATTGTCCAAGAATAATTTCATAAATAGTCTGTAGCTCGGTCAGTGTAAATAACTCGGGCATGAGACTAGCTGGCAAAGCGGTATAGCGAGTTTTACTGGTTAAACGCTCTAAAGCTAAACTGAGCAATTCATTATGATCAAACGCCAATGCTAAATCTTTTGCTTTTGCTACAGGCACCCATTCGCTGTACTCAGCCAAAGCTTGGTGTTGATAGGCATTAAAATCGATTAATGCAAAATACAAAATGGTTACTGCCCAGCCACGCGGGTCACGTTTAGCATTACCGACAGAAGCAACTTGTTCCAAGTAAGGTGAAGCAATTCCTGTTTTTTCGACCAGCTTACGATATGCCGTGGCCATCAAGTCTTGATCATGGGTTAAATCGGCAAAACCACCCGGTAAAGCCCATTGGTCTTTGGCTGGAAAATTTGGTCGCTTAATGAGTAATACCTGCAACTGACCATTAAATACCGAGAAAATAGCCATATCTACAGTGAGTAAAGGTGCGTCATAATCTCGGCGATCATAACTGGCAAGGAATTCTTGTTCAGTTTGAATAGTCACGTTCAGCCTCTCAATAAAAATGATGAGCCGATACACATGCAACGGCTCATCTAAACTCAGTTATGCGATGGATAAACGCTCACGAATATGATCCAGAGTACACTCATATTGAAGTTTACCATTTTCAAAGACTGTTTTTAGCGCTCCGCCTTGTTCTTGTTCGGCTGTTTGCTCATCAAATAACGTAAAGCCATTTTCACTTTCTTCAATACGTAATAGACCTTTAGCAGATTTTTTTACGCCTGAATCAGTAATCGGGTCTTTAAACAGCTCTCGGCCTACACCATTCACTTGTCCCCAAGTTGCTTTTACAGCAAACCCAAAAGTATCGCGAGTTAAGTAGTTATAAGTAAAACTACCTATACCAAACACCAAGTTGTTTGAAGCAAAGCCTTTGGCTCCTAACCCTTCTAAAATGCGCTGCGCACGGTCTAGGGTAATTGAGTCACCATAAATTAAACCGACACGCTCATTAAGCACTTTATAGCCTTGGTCAGTGGTTGTACCACCAAACACTTCCCATAAGCATTCAACCGCACCTTTGTAGGCTGGGCTGCCGACTTCGGCATCTAGATCACCACAAATAATTTTAACAGGGTCGCCAGAGTCTGGACGGAAAACTAATTTAGCCAAGCCTAAAGCATTCGGTTGTCTCGCCAAAATTTCAGGTTTTAACGCTACCGTAAATTCGGTAATCACTCGCCAGAAATCCCATGTATCAGACACAACACTGACAACACCCGACGGATAAAGCTCGCAGATTAAACGCTTAAAGGTTTCTAGCTCACTGTTTTCTGTGCCCATACACATCACACTGTGTTCGGTCGCAGGTACAGATACACCAATCACACCTGTGGCATTGTAATATTCTTCGGCATAGTCAATTGAAGCAACCGAGTCTGTTCCAATAAAACTGGTTAAGTGGCCTACCCCTGATTGTGCAGCATCATAAATTCCGCTCATACCACGGCTACTAAAATCGTGTCCTTGCACAGGTACAAAATCGAGTGGTGCACCAGTTTTTACGGCATATTGAGTTAATAAGCGTTTGTACTCGTAGGCAATTGTGGCCGCAGTGCAGCTTTTCCAAAGCTCAGCACTTAACACAGTTTCAATATAATTCGTTAACCAAAAGAAACGCGGGTCGGTATTAATTACGGTGAGCACGGGTACACGCATATTGACACGGCTGCCTTCGGGCAATGCTTTAATGCGTAATGGTAAATAGCCCAAATCGTGTAACGCTTCAATATGATCAACCGGAACAGCGCCTTCACCTAATGAACTATCCATACGGCGTTTATATGCAGCAACTACTTTGTCTTTAGGTTGCTTAAAAAAGTTTTCATTCCATGTATCGATTAAAAAGTGTTTGATAAAACCCTGAAGCCCAAAGAACACAACTTTATCGTCAAAGTCCGGTAGCATTTTTGCGAGGCGAGATGAACGCGGTGTAAAGTTGGCGTATACATACTCTGTGCCTGATGGATACTGACGTCTGTGATCAGCTTTATAAAAATCGATAGCGTTTAATGGATTAAGTTTAATCGTCATCTTTGTTCTCTTTATTTTGCTGCAAAAGCAATTACTGAAATTTTGTCTGATGGTTGTTGTGGAAAGCTGTCCGAGGTAAATAGTTGGTCAAGCAGCCCATCAAAAACCTCTATTCCTTTACTAAAAATACCGTGGGTCACATATAGAACGACCTTATGGCAATTGAGGCGACGGAGTTCTTTGGCGATACCAATAAAGGTTGCACCGCCGTCACAAATGTCATCGGTAATGACCGCAGTTAGGTCTGATAAATCAGTCGCATGTACATGTGTACCTAAAATTTTGCCAGTCACTGGGTCACGTTTTTTATCACACTGAACAACGGTTATAGGTTGTTTTCGCTCGCCATTAAAAGCATCTGCAACCATTTGTGTGCGTGCTTTTGCGCCTTTGTCTGGGCAAATCAGTACTGTTTTTTCATCTTTTAACAATGTGCTCAGCGCTTCACTCTTTGCGATGATGTCGACTGAACTGACATTTACAACTTCACTAAAAGAAGTATTTGCAGCGAGCAAGGCTATTGTTACTTCACTATGGCAATCCCAAACAGTGATTTTGCCTTGTTTGCCTGCTTTTTTGTGGGCATTGATGTTAAGTAACTTCGTCATCACATCGAGTGAAAAAGCTTGGCCTACTGCACAAATACGATCCTGACGTGCATATGGAAAATACGGAATTTCTAGGTCAACGGTTAAACCCTGATTCAGCAATATATTTTCAAGTAACAAATAGTCCATCACATCGTGACTTGAGGTCATTTGTGCGCGGACCAATACGTTGCCAGATAGTGAACCCAACGTTTTCTCATCAATTTGAACATGACGCTCGCCACCAGAAAACTGCGAAAATTTCACTGGAATTTCGTTTCTTGCCGCATCTAAAAGCTGGATAGCCATATCATCCTCTTTTTGTCTGATGACCTTCGATGAATATATAGTGGCATAAAGCCACTATATGTTTCAAGTCTATTTTTCAAACTTTTTTCAAAGCCATTTAAGACATAAAATTTGCAGTTTTAGAGCATTTAGAGATTCGATATTTTAGAGAGATTATTATCCAACCAATTGAAATAAAAAATTAATTTACAAAAATCATGACTAGTAGAACTATTATTAAAAGTAATGGATACAACTTTGCCCGCCATAAATCAGGTAGTTTTGAAATAAATTTTTCTGAAAAATATAGCCCAATCCATGTTCCAGCAACCAAGGATAAAGCAGCTTCAAACCAGATTAGACCGATAAATCCGTTGGGTGCCCATGTAGATTGCCAAATTGACAATACACAATAAGTCAGCGTTGCAGTTAAAGACAAAGGCAGCGTGAGAATGTTTGCAATAGCCGCGGCCTCTGCCATAGAACTACCCCGCCGCCTTAATAAAGGAACCGTCATTACACTTCCTCCTACACCTAAAAGTGCTGCAACCCAACCAATAATTCCCCCTTTAATAAGTTCACTGTTTTGTCCATAGTTTTGCTTTTGCACTGATGTCACCATAAACCCAGGTCGGTAATAACAATCAATAATGGTTACAAATACATAGCCCATAAATATCCAGCGAAGCCAGCTACCATTAAACAATGAGGCCATTACTGCACCGACAATTCCACCAAATGCGATACCACCCCATAAAAAGCGGATCTTTTGCCAATCTATATGTCCAGACTGATAGTGCCGAAAGATTGCAAAACTTGCCGAGCACAACATGACAAAGGCGGATGTGGCTACGGCGATTTGCATCGCATGTACACCCACCATGCTTTGATTGCTCCACTTTTGAATAATGACGCTATAAAGCAAAGGTACAGCAACAAATCCACCACCAAAGCCAAATAACCAAGTGGTTATGCCTGACAGTAGTCCAAATAAAAATAGCTCATATAGCATGATCATCTTCCTCATATTTATAGAGGCATGATATAAAATAGCCCTGTGGCAAACTAACGTAGAAAAGCCATCTTTTTATTCTTTTCAGCCAAAAATATATGCGTAATATTCCAATTAACGAGGTAGACCATCTACTACAAGCAGTTCTAGCATTAGGATCAGACTATCCAGCTGATACCTTACTAGATACGCATAGCCATCGCCGTGCACAGTTCTTATATGCACCTGAAGGCCTCATGAAAGTTGAAACTGAAGATGGCCAATGGCTCGTGTTGCCCTATAGCGGTGTATGGATACCCGCAGGCAAACCACATCGGGTATGGCTATCTAAAGTCAGTACTTATAGTTTGTATATAGAAGCCAGCAATGCGCCAAGACAGGCAACGTATTGTGAGGTCGTACAAGTTTCACCGTTACTGCATCAGCTATTAATTCAGGCAAATCAGCTATCTATTGATTACTCGCACTCAGGCCGTGACGGCGCTCTTATCGATTTATTGTTATATGAATTAGAAGCTGCACCAGCCCTGCCTCTGTTTATTCCTCTGCCTCACAACACATTACTATCCAAACAGTGTGCTGATTTTATGCAGCATCCCGATATTCATAGCAGCCCTAAAGATTGGGCGCATGATCACAATAAAAGTGAACGAACTTTTCATCGCTGGTTTAAATCAGAAACGGGTATGTCCTTTCAGGCATGGCGTAATCGGGTCTGCATCATCTATGCTTTAAATGCCTTAAAAGAGAATATCTCGATTACTGAAATTGCATTTAGTTTGGGCTATGAACACTCGGCAGCTTTTACAGCAATGTTCAGTAAAATTATGGGTTATCCACCTACCCACTTTCTAAAAAGCTTTCATACTCAAGATGAAATGCTATAAAGATTTACTCATATGAATGGTGTCATACGTATCAATCCATTCTCTTTTAATAACGTCAAAGCCCTGTAGCGCCCAGAACTCTTCAGCCGCTGGTAAAAATGGATGAGTGTGCAAGTACAAAGTGGTAATTTCATTGTTTTTTGCATGGCTAAACAACATGTCACATAGTTTGGTTGCGATGCCATTCCGGCGGTACTCAGGCAATACAAACAACTTAACCACTTCCACTGTCTTAGATGGCAAATTTAAATCAAAACGATAGTCATATGCCCGATATGCAATGGTACCAATAATATGGTTTTGGTCTTTTACTGTAATAAAGCAACCCAATGGATCATGGACATAATATTGCCCAAAATTTTTTAAATCTTTGGGAACTTGCCCATGATAGATTTCTGGGAATAACAACTGTCTTGTATAAAGTGCAAACTCTACCGTTGACTCATAATCAATTTTGCCCACTAGCTGATAATTCAACATATTCATAGCCAAGAATGATCAGGGATAACAATTGTTTTGTCTTGAATCATGGCTTCATGGAACTCAACATCATAGACACTTTTTAAAAACTTCGGATCGGTGATTCGAGTTTTTGACTCAGGCTTAACTACCTCATGTTGCCGCATGAAAAACAAATGATCTGCGAATAAAAAAGCTAAATTGGGATCATGCATAATCGCAATCACCGTAAAATTTTGCCGCGACAACTGACGCAACTTTTTCATTAAATAAGATTGATAATAAACATCGAGATGGTTGGTTGGTTCATCAAGCAAAATGACTTTTGGGGCTTGCACTAAAATACGGGCAATCATGACCAATTGTCTTTCGCCACCCGATAGCTCGGTATAAGGTCGGTCGCGTAAATGTTCAATGTCTAAATCAAGCAAAGCTTGATCAACACGTTCCCAGTCTGATTTTGAAGGACAGTATCGACTAAAAGCAGCGCGCCCCGTAATCACTACATCTTTAACTAAGAATGGAAATACAGTTTTGTGAAATTGCGGTAAAAAACCGAGTAAGGCAGCCCGATCTTTCCCTTTAAAGTCCGATAGTGGTTTTCCTGAGTAACGAATCAACCCATCTTTTACGGGTTCTAGGCCCGCCATCAATTTAAAAAGTGTTGATTTTCCACAGCCATTGCGTCCTAAAATGACGGAAAACTGATTTTCAGGAAACTCCAGATGAATGTTTTTAAGAACCTGTTTGTGCCCATAGGCATAATTTAACTGATCAATTTGAATCATGCCCAATGAGTCCTCTGTGTTTTTATTAATAATAAGAAAAATGGCGCACCAAGTAGCATGGTAAAAATGCCAATCGGTATTTCAAACGTTAGTAAAACCCGAGAAAAGTTATCAATCATCAGTAGAAAACTACCGCCCAAAATCATATTGGCAGGAATACTGTAGCGGTGATCTGGCCCAACCAACATTCTCACAATATGTGGCATAAACAGCCCATATAGACTAATAATGCCAGCCGCTGCTACAGAAGTTGACGTACATACCGTCACCAGCGCAATTAAAAGAAGCTGTTCCCACCTTGGGTTAACACCAACCGCCTGCGCTTCTTCGGCACCGAGTGCCATTAAGTTTAGACGCCAACGCATTGCAAATAACCCGGCAAGTCCAATACAAATCGGTAGCACGGCGTATTGAACTTTTTGCCAAGAAGCCTGATGTAAGTTACCCATCGTCCATTGCACAATAGCTTGCAGTTTAAATGGATCACTTAAGTATTGGATAACTGTCAGTCCTGCCAAAAACAGCCCCGAAACAATCATGCCCGATAAAATTACCATCACTAAAGATGTCTGGCTTTCATGTTTTTGATGCGCAAATAAATACGTTAAGGCAACAGCACAAACGCCAAAAATAAAAGCAGATAGATTTGGCGAAAGCCAACTTAAAGAAAGTGCTAAAGCTGCTCCGAACGCCGCACCAGATGAAATACCGAGTACATACGAGTCAACTAAAGGATTACGAAACAATGCCTGCAAGCCATTCCCCGCGGTTGCTAATGCAGCCCCCACCATAAAAGTCAGTAAAATTCTAGGCAGTCTGACATTTACAAGAATGTTTTGCATCAGTCCAAATTGTTCTGCGTCAAAATATGGTGTACCAAAGACTGCTTGTACACCCCACAGCACATAGTCCCATGCACTCAATGTCTGCGTTGGCCCTATGAGCAGTGAGATAAAAATCATCACGAACGGTAACGGGTAAAACCAATAATATTTGAGCTTTTCCATATTCATTGCCCCAACACTTTGGCAAGGTGCTCACCATACAACTTAGTTAAAATACGCTGTTGTAAAGCACTTACTGGTAAATCGGACTGTTCAGGATAAATACTATGATTCAAATAAATCGCCGTAATAATAATTTTGATAGTGTGTGGGTTATATATAAATGCAGGGCTCAAATTAAATACCTTACGGTGTTGTACGGCACTTAAACCTTGTAATTCTTTTCGTTCATAAATCAGTTTAGGGTTGGTATTCCAAAGCACAATATTGTCAGGGTTCCATTCAATAAGGGTCTCGGGGTTTACATTAGGCTGGTTAGCATCGGTCTGAACAATATTGTACGCACCCGCCAGCTCAATAAAGTCATTGGTAATTGACTCACGTCCAGAAGTAGAAAAAATTCGCCCTCCGGACCATGCATAGTAAATCGATTGCTTATTTGGCTGACGTGCAGTTTTGGCTGCGACTTCTGCCACAATTTCATCAGAAAAACTTAAAATTTCTTGAGCACGCTTTTGAGCACCGCTCAGAACAGCAATTTCAGATAACTCTTCTTTCACTTGCTGATAAGTACCGGACTCCATCACATATACAGCAATGCCAAACTGTCGTAACAATTCAATCGTTTGAGTCTGCCCACTCCCCAAAATCACCAAATCAGGTTTTAACAATACAAGACTTTCAAGATTGGTTGCATTTGCCCCTTGTGAAGGTGTAGCAAGCTGTTTACTGGCAATGCGTTGATCTATTTTTGAATAGGCATTAAATAATAAAGGTTGAATGTATACTTCCGCCGGTATGCCAATCACTTTATGACCTTGCCCTAGCATATATAAGCCATCTAAACCCGACTCAAAAAGAGAAACTATTCTTTGGGCTGGTTTAGATACGCAGACTTTTGTATTTGTACTATCAAAAACACATATCGAATTGGCTGCTAAGTTTTCTTTAGTTTTTCTACTTTGTTCAGATGAAGAGCATCCACATAGAATGAGTAAAGTGAGTATTAAAACCAACAATCTCATTATGGCAACCAATGCACGAAGATAGTGCAAAATAAATCAATGTGCTTATTTAGTGCATTTTTCATGTGAAAAACACACTATAAGAGTGCAAGACGGTTTGAATCATAAGTAATGAAGCTATCAAATCGAGTATTGTGTGGAAGATAACAATGATTAAGCAATAAAAGTGCCAGACTTGCAAAATACTTTTAATAATCATGCAATTGTAATTTTTTATTTTAAAAGTCAAAATATAGATAGCTATATACAAAACCTTTAGAACATGCATACTAACCATTCAAATAAAATAATTTTTTAATATTTAATTTTAATCAAAAATCTTCATATCTTACATTTCATTTAATAATAAGACTTCAAACCCATAAATTTAAAAAAATAAAACACATTAAGCAAAAATATAATTATTTTTATTTTAATAATTTTTTAATTATTAATAAAAGCACCCTAAAAACAATATACTAAACAATTAAGTTTTTCTAAAAAATTACAGAATTTAAAATTAAATTTTTTCATTATTAATATTAAATATAAGCCTTTAATAAAAACTTATTTATATGCTAGATTAGAATAAGAATTACTCAAACCAAGGGTAAATTCATACATTACAAATAATCAAATATAAGAACATTAAACATGACAAGGATTTAAAATCATGAAGAGAAATTATTATATTTTAGGAACTCTATTGTGTGGTATGAGCTTAACGACTCATGCTGACTCACTACGGATGAGTGCCACGGAGTTTGCAAAAGATCCAGCCAAAGTAAGCGCATTACAAAAGGGTTTGGAAAAAATGCGAGCAAATAATAATGCTCCCCCTTTATCACCGGAGTTTCGTACAAGCTTTAATTACTGGGCCAATACACATGGCTATTTTGGTACAGGTACACATGCAACAGACAAAGATTATTATGTTAATCAATATCGTATGCCACAGTGTTTAGAGATATATAGTAAAGCAGTATGTGACAGTTACTATAAGCATATTCAAAATTCACCAGTCCCAAATGATGGCTTTACCGATGAGGTTTGGGGTACATGCCAGCATGGCAATCTAAATTTCTTACCTTGGCACCGTATGATGCTTTATTTTTATGAGCGAACAGTACGTAAATATGTTGGGCAAGATTACTCTCTTCCTTATTGGGACTATTACCAAGAAAAAGCTGCTAATGGTAAAGGCTTAGCACTGCCTAAATTGGTCCGTGGCAAACAAGCAGGTACTTTATACGATCAATTCCGTACACTGGGTTTGAATACAAATATCAGCGCCATAGACCCAGATAATGCCAGCGCTGCTCAAGCATTTAAATGGGATAACTTCACAGACTTCTCTAACCAATTACAGTCTCAACCCCATGGCGTAATGCACTGTGCGGTAGGCAAAAACTGTGTGCTACCAGATATGGGATTTGTACCTATTGCAGGCTTAGACCCCGTATTTTATATGCACCATGCAAATATCGACCGCTTATGGCAATGCTGGTTAAATAAAAAAGCAAATGGTCAACCAATTACGCTTGAATGGGCCAAGAAAAATTTAGGTATGCCAGATAGTTGGTATGACACCCGATATACCTTTGCAGATGAAAACGGCAACAAAGTCACCATGACCATTGCTGATGTATTCACCCCAGGTAAAATTCCAGTGCGATATACCAATGAAAATGCTTGTAAAGTTGAAGCTACTGTCATGAGTAGTAAAGGTGCTGAAAAAGTAAATCTATTTAAAATGAATCATAAACCAGTTAGCAGTAATAAAAGCATTAAGCTTATGGGTGTAACTCAAAAAGTCGCTTTAGCCCCTCAAACTGCAAGTTTCCTAGAGAACTCAAGTCAACTTACTCAAACAAAGCTCTCATCAGGACAAACCTATTTAATATTAGATAATGTCCAAATGATTGGTAATCCAAATCTAACCTACAAGATTTATCTATCTCCCAAAAATAAACCTGACCAAAAAATTTATGTTGCCACAATTAATTACTTCGGTGTGTTAGATCATGACCACGGCGGACACCCAGGTCATATTGGTCAATTGGTCTATCAAGTCAGTGATCAAGTTAAGCAATTAGGCATGGCTGCTGAAGACTTAGAAGTTCAGTTTGTTGCTACTGATCTGACTCTGGATAAAGTGAAGGAAAAAGTAAGCTCTCAAGGCTTAAGTATTTCTCAAGTTCGCTTAGAAACTTCAAAATAATAATTAAGGGAGAGGCCTGATCTTTTCAGGCCTTTTCACTAGACCCAACAGTGCATAAGCGTTATTCAAATAATTTAATAGTGGTTAAAGCTCAATTAACATCAAGATGAATAAATCGTTATAATCCGCCCAACACCTGATAGACATTCTCTTCTGATGCTTACCTACTCATCCTTCTGGCGTAGTCTTTTCCGTTTAATTCATATTTATGCTGGTATTTTTATTGCACCATTTATATTATTCGCTGCAATCACTGGTTTACTCTATGCAATTACGCCTCAACTTGAACAAGCGATTTATAAAGATGTTCTATATGTTGAGCCATTGAACCAAGCGCCATATAAGCTGAGCCAGCAAATTGAAGCTGCAAAAAAAGTAATGCCAATGTCTGCACAGGTGATTGAAGTTAGACCAGCTCCAAGCGCTAACCAGACAACACGGGTAATCTTTTCAGACCGCATACATGATCTTACGAGTGAAGCCGTTTTTATTGATCCTTTTACACTTAAAGCCAAAGGCTATCTAGCGGTTTATGGTACCAGTGGGGTCCTACCATTTCGAACGGTGCTTGATCAGTTACATAGCAATTTATTAATAGGAAAATGGGGTCGCTTTTATAGTGAACTGGCAGCAAGTTGGTTAGCCATTTTGACTTTAACTGGACTGTATAATTGGTGGAAACGTCGTCAGAATCTTAAAATCAGGCAAACACAAAAAAATAAATTATTGAGGTGGCATAGCACGTTTGGTTTAGTTTTATTTCCACTTTTATTGTTAATCGCCATTACTGGTCTGACATGGTCCGAGTGGGCTGGAGATAATATTCGAGTTGCTCGTCAATGGCTCAACTGGCAAACCCCAACATTAACAACTTCTCTTCAAACAGATAATTTACCTACAGTGATGCACCATGAACATCACGAAATGCCACACAGTGAAAATATTAATTTAAATATTGTCTCAAATGAATATGATACCGTTCTTTCAATAGCCAGAGCATATGGCATTGACGCAGCACAAATACAAATAAAACCACCTACTAGTGGAAATCAAGCTTGGACCGTAGCCGAGATTCAGCGCAAATGGCCAACTCAAGCAGATAGCATCGCAATTGATATGGAACAACACAAAGTTATCGATCAACTTGCCTTTAACGACTACTCACTGGTTGCTAAGTTGACTCGTTGGGGAGTAGATGCTCATATTGGTATTTTATTTGGCTGGATAAACCAGCTTGTACTGGCTCTTTACGCCCTCGCCCTGTGTATTATGATTATTTACGCCTATAGAGCTGCGTTTAAAAACTCGAATTTAAAACACATGACCACTCACTTTGTTAGTCAAAGTTTATTGATTTGGAGCCGTGCAACTGGCTCACAAAAAACAGGGTTAATATTGGTGGGTCTCGTATTAGGGCTAAGCTTACCTGTGTTCGGTTTTAGTATTTTGTTTACTGTACTTATCCTTGCACTGCGTAAATACCTTCCTTCCAAGTCGTAAATCTTTATTTGAGTAAGGAGTTAGACTTAAGCTTTGCCTAACTCCTTACTCAAAAGTTCCAAATTAAAGATAAAGTTGAATTTGATCGATGATGTAGTGCCCAGCTTCGACATTTGCAAAGCTAAACACTGCCCCATCAATCACAAGTGAAAAACATATGCATCTTGTTTGCGGTTATGGGGCTAACGATTGTAGGTTTATTTCAATGTGTCTTTTTTCAACTAAGTTCAATTACTCAATGTTTGAGGATTTTTTATCGCATTAATGGTAAATGTAAAAGAAGATCAGGCATTGTATAACTGAACAATATAACTCCAAACACGATCAACATCCAAAGACCGCAAAGTATTTGTAACCAGCGTGCAGCACCTACTACTTCCATATAGCTGTAAATCACAAGTATTACTTTAATTAAAGCCAAGATAATCGTAATTATGTCTGCAATCATATTATGGTTAGAGCTTTCTAACCAAGCCGTAACAGTCGATACCAGAAGTACTATCCACACTACTACCGCTTTTAGTTGCCAATAAGAGCGTTTATCTATGTCATCTGTTGTCATGTATATCTCCTATAGCAAGTAAATTAATAGAAAGAGTACAATCCACAGCACATCTACCATATGCCAATACACCCCAGCACCTTCAAAAAAAGGCATGTCTACTGCACTAACTTGAGGGCGACCACAACGTACAATCATCATTAATAGAGCAATTAATCCAACCAAAACATGGATGAGATGAATACCTGTAAAGATAAAATAATACATAAAGAAATCATTATTTAGCGGGCTAAAGCCAGCCAAAATCTTTTCTCGATACTCAAAAAACTTAACCACAACAAATAGTAAGCCCATAGCCAAGGCTGCTATGTAGAACTTACGTGCTAACAGATATTGGGCGCGTCTAGCACTTTGTAGTCCTAGCGCTACAAATAGTGATGCAGTTAATAGCGCGATAGTGTTAATTAGGCCAAAACCTAAATTCATCTGGGCTTTTCCCAGCTGAAACAGGGCTGGTTGCAAAATGTGTTGTATGCTCCAAACACAAAAGAAGAGAAAGAATACAAACATATCACCGAGAATGAAGATCCATAGTTCACTCTCTCCAGGCACCTGTCTTTTTTTAGTTTTAAGGTGGTTCATAACATCACCTTAAAAGTGGCGCTTAACTGCTGGTACGAGCACAAAAGGAGTCGCCAAGAAAAATACAATAAACAAAATTGCAGGTATCCAGAATCCAATAATGCCATCCCATGCAAATGGACCAACCTTAAAGAAATAAATAAGTAGTTCAGGTATATATAAAATAGCTGTCCATAAACACAAATAGCCAAACCATCGAGGAATAATAGGATTTTCACGTGGACAAAGTACTAACGCACCATAGGCACAAAATACCCAGACCATAAAGAACATCGGAATACCGCCCATAAACTGCAAGTAACCAAGATCACTCATCAATTGAATTATTTCAGGGGTACGATCAGCTCGAAAAGCTGCAGCCGACCAAAACAATGGTACATAAAAGTTCATTACAAGGTAGGTAACTGAGGTTAAAGCCATCATTATTGTTAACATACCCGCTTTTTGCTCAATTTTTTGGGCAATTAAAATCATTAAAGCCAAACATGGGAACAGTAAAATAGTCGACAACATCATAGCCACACAGGCCAACATCAAAGGAATTCGACGTTCCACAAATATTTGTGCTACCTGCTCTGGGCTTGCAGCAGGACTAATAGGTGGGAAAAACTGAGCTAGAATTAACCAGCCTAGTCCGAACAACATTAAATAGGCGAGACCACTCCATGCGCCTACATATTCCCAGGTTTTATTCTTACTTTGCATAAAATTTCCACATCATTCTTGTATTGTGGAATTAGAACATTTTGTAATTATTCAAAAAATGACTTCGTGGTAGGACATCAAAATGCCCCTGCTGTCACAAAATTAATTCCATTTCTGGCTATATTGTCTAGGAGTGAGTCCTGTCCAACGTTTAAAAGCACGATGAAACGCCGAGGGTTCAGAGAATCCAGTCATATAAGCAATCTGCTCAATAGACATATCACGCTGCCGTAATAATCCACATGCTAAATTTTTTTGATAATTATCTATAATTTCAGAAAAATTTGTTCCAATACTTGCTAGCTCTACTTTTAATTTTTGTGGATCTTTATTTAATCGTTCACAAATATTATTTCTATCTGGTATTTCTAATGGCAAATGTTTATCCAACTCATTTTGAATACGAAAAATTAAGTCGTGTTTCGCCAGATCTGCTAAAAACCGTTCCGCTAATACTTCATGTGCAGCAAGTAAATGCGGTTCTGCGGAAGGCGATTTCCACTTTAAGATCGCCGTATCAAATACTATTGCCATATCAGCACTATCAAATACAACGGGACAATCAAAAACTCTTAGATACTCTGCTTCTTCTGCAATTAATGAATAAGGTAAACGGAGTTCATCCAACTTAAATTGCCCACCAGTTATATGCTTAAGAAAAGAAACAACTTGGGAAAGAGCGAACTCTGAAAAATGCCTAATAGGTAATTTAAATTGAATTATGATTTCAGCACGTTCTTTTATTTGAAGTTCGGCAGTAATTAAATCGCTAATTAATGGAAAATAACTAATTACTTTCTCTAACGCCTCCTTAAAACTTGAACTACTAATAAAAATATACTCCATGATATGCCCACGTAGTACCGGCATATTTTCCCCAATATGAAGCCCAATGAGCTTATCACCACTACTCTCTTCGGCTATATCCCACAAATATTTATGTATTTCGCCATTATTTCGAAATTCTGGAGATGTTACGGGAACAAATTTATCTAATTTAGAAAAAATATATGCCACATCTAAACCAAGTTTTTTCATGGTTTTGTACGTTTCAACAGCAAAAAATCCAGCTTCTGTATTGAATTGACGCTCTAAACTAGACATATATGCCTCGAAAATCGTAATTATTTCTTCTCATCCACCACTTCCCTATAAAAACTTTACATACTTACTTTTAGAATTATTCTCCTTTAATGAAATGAATCACAACCGACAATGTATTTGCGACATGCCGGCTTAATGACCATAATTTATTATATCTCTATTGGTGTTTTGCTAGTCCATCTTTTTACAGATACTGATTAACTAACCAATTAATTATCTTCTATCAATATATTCCATATAACCGCGTCCTTTCATCTTCAAACTATCAAACTCACCTTCCCATGCATATGACGTTACATATCCGGCTGCTAATCCAAAGCAATACGGAGTATCAACAGAGGCATTGATTTCAAGCATTTTTTTATTGTTATGATAAGCAATCCATCTAAATTGATCAGGAACTTGCATTTTATAGCCGTCAGGTGTTAGTTCTTTATCTTCTTTAGTTTTTGTCACTTCAAAGACAATATCACCGTTGTATTGAATTGAAGTACCATCAACATGTCGATAATACACAGACGTTAATATCGGTTGTGATTCATAACAAATCATCGCTAATAATAGTTGTTGTTCCGAATCAATATTAATAACTTGATAAGTAAAAATTTTAACTGGTAATTGAACATGATCAACTAACCATTTGTTTTTAAGCATCGAAGTTGCTATAGCTTTCCATGATTCAAGTGTACAAAGCCCTTGTATTTTGGTCCTTTCCCCCTTCTGGAATAAAGTTCCTTCATATTCCATTAATACACTGAAATGTTTATATATTGCGCCATGAGCAAACCAAGAAATTGCTTTTGTAGGTTTAAGTCGGATCTCAACTTGTAAGTCTTCTCTATTTGTCACTAAAAAGTATTCATCTCCATCTTCATAAAGTATGGATTGATCATCAAAATTCACAGCAAAGGGGTTTTGGGTAAATTTAATATCATCTTGTACAGAATACGTTTTGTAAGCCTCTTGTGTGGTAGACAATGCCGTTCCGTGTACTAGAGAAGCTGTGTCGCCTTTACCTCTAGAAGACATCTGATATTCCATGTCAGTGATCGTAAACCCAACATAGCCTATTACTGAGGCCCAAGATAAGTAGCGGAAAGGTTCAGGCAAGTCAGGAATCATGACTCCATAATGAGTACTACCATAGCGTTTATAACTTACATGAGGGCTAAGCTCATACTCGCGTGGTAACTGTTGTTGTCTTTCTGGCTTAACTGCCCCAAATAAAGTACTCGATACTTTAGCTATCTTATGATGTATTTTTTCGCTAATCCCTGAAGGAATACGATTACTTTTCACTTGCATGGTTGACCTAAACTATTTTTTGTTTTGATAATTCATTTTTATAAATTGCACTAGAAGTGTACATGTCATTTTGACAATGCTTATTGTCAATTTAGGACATCTAGATCAATGCACTAAAGCTTTTAAAGATGACCAATAATACTTTTAAATTTAAAAGTTTGGCACTTCGTTCAGGCATTATTTATTACGTTTAAATAAGGAGGTCAGATGGATTTCCCACAAAAATAACGAATATAGTTATTTTGCATTTTTAACTATAATACTCTTCATTTGTAACGATAATACCTTTAAACCATAACCACTCACCCAAGCTATGAATGGCAAGGCCAAACTTCCTATACCTTTCATTTCGGCTGTTGATTCCCATCTCATTTTTGTTCCACCTTTTACAGATTCGAATGACATGCGGCCACCAACATGTGTAAATGGGAACGGCCATTTGATAAATTTATAATCCCAATAATGCGGGTAATTCACATCCGTTACTTGTTCATGAAATATTCCAAATCCCAAATCTAATTCTCGGATGGTACCAAGCGTATAACTTTGTTCTGTCTCTCCCACTTGCACTATTCTTGTACTTTTTACGCCAGGTAATAAGCGATAAGTCTTATAATCAGTAAAAACATCAAACACTTGATCTACAGGTGCAGGGATAAAAGTTGAAGCTCTACATGTCTTTCTCATTTTCAAATCTCACCTATATAAAAAATTTAATAGAAATTAGAAATCAACCTAACTAAATATTTCTTTAAATTTGGCAAGGCTTTTATTTACCTTTAATTTCATGCCACCGAAAAGGTTCCAAAAAAGAACCTGATGAGTCAAACTAAGCCAGCACTCCAAGCTTGTCAATAAAAACTTAGAAACAGACGTAACGATTTTAAAATTCATTTCACTTTTCTCCAAGTATAAAAAACCGACTTTAGAAAGTCGGTTGTAGTAAAAATTAATTAAAATTATTTAGTTAAAGCATAATACGCTAAAAAATTGATTAATATTTCTAATATTCCCTCTTGTTCTATCCTCATTAATTTTATCTCCCTCACTCAATATATCGTTGGATTACATATGAGTTGAATATTGCGCAGGATGGCCTTTTAAGCCTCGTTCAACTATTTTTTTAATTGCAATGAATCCAATTTTGGAAGCAATATTTGCAATTGGCTTTATTCGATAAACTTGACTGAATATTCTAACTGATAGCGCAGAAAGCCCTACAGTTGCATCCAGTACAGGTTGTCGTGGTAATTCCAGTGCATCTGCTGTAGTTTGACCACTCTTTGTAGGTAAATCCTTTAATGATAATAAATAGCGGCCAATAGCAATATGTACACTAGTTGGGACAACTCCTGCGGTCATTTGTCCTAGCCCAGCATATACATAGCGTGCATAATCTCGTGATTCGCTTGATGGTGCATAAAACATATCAAAAATGCGGTCTATCACATGCCTTTGGTCGTCTAAGTTCCGTAATATTAATTCAGGTGGCGCACCTAAAATCTTGGCAGTCCACTGCCACATTCGTGCGGCACTATCAGCCTCAGCATCTGTTGCATAGCCGAACGCACGTATCACACCTGTCCGTAAATCGCCAAACAAACTAGGTCCTATACCTGTACCGATAGCCGAAACAGGTGAACTCGGGCGTGGAGGATTATCCCATTTTCCACGAGATAGAATTCCCATACGCACCATGCTATGCATCAACCGGATTCTTACCCACATTTCCCATTGCTTACCACCAGGTTTCATACCATCAACATCTAAAACCCCAATGAAACCAGTTGCTGTTTCCCAAGCTCTACGTTCAAAATCTCCATCTTTGCCTAATCTTCCAGTTGCTAGTAATACTCGGGGAATATTAGGATCCACACCCGTATAAGGCAGTGCAGAGTGTAACCCCAATATGAGTCCCAATGGATTCCTTGCCATCATAGCGGCTCCAGCTCTGGTTTCTTCAAAATCAAACCATGAAGGGACATGTTCTACATCCTTAAAGAATCGAATAGCATCCTCATGCCCTTCGGCTTCCAGATTACGCGCCGCAACCAAGAAATCCCGAGCTGAACGTGGGGAACTCCGCAATGCTCGTACCATTGCCTCCGCAATCGGATCCCCTATATGATCCCAAGCCTCAATGTCAACCTGATCCCAAGATACGTCTACTTCACGTGCAGGGATCTGAGCAAGTTCTAAACATGAGGCTATACGATCTTCTAATGAGCCTAAAACTTTTGAATTATTAACATTCATATCGCTATATAACCTAAATATCTTCTGGATTCATATCAGCAATATATGAAAATAAAATCATTGCATGTGATAGTTTTTTAGGACAATATCCTTGTCATAAACGGACAAAAGAAGAATCATCCAAATGAAAATAGGTCCTTACGATATAAATCAACCAGTCGTACCAGTTGTCTATCCCCTATTTCTATTAAAATTAGTACAAACATATGGAATATCTACTGAGGATGCTCTACTTAATGTTGGATATAGCGAAACTGAGTTGAATCAACCTGGAATACGAGTAACAACAAAACAGTGGGTAACCCAAACCTTAAGAGCTTTAGAACTATGTGGTGATATAGGCTTAGGTATAGAACTAGGTTTACAAATGCGAATGTCATCTCATGGTTTACTAGGGTTTGCAATTATGACTGCGCCGACTGTAAAACATGCTTTGAAACTTTTTGAAAATTTTTTTCGTACTCGAGTTTTACACTATCAATTAGTTTTCAAAGAAGAAAATAATATGGTTATATTAGAAGTTCAGCCACTTATAGCCATTCCACCGTTATTACATCGCTTCTATGTAGAAAGCTTTTTTGTGAATTTATCTTATATCTCTCAACTCACCAGTAATCCTATTGAAGATATAACCTTTCATTTTACTTGGTCAAAACCTGAATATTTCGATAAGTTTAGTCATGATTTACCTGCTGTAGAATTTAACAAATCTGTTAATCAAATACTTTTTTCAAGTAGCTATCTTGCTAATGAATTGAATTTTTCTGATGAAAATTCTTATTATCAAACTACTGAAATTGTAGAGCGCGAATATTTTTCATTATTAGGCCACCAAAAAGATTTGATTACTCAAGTACGTGAAAAGTTAGTACTTAATATAATTGGCTATCCTCAAATTAATGAGATTGCTGAGTTCTTAAATATGTCTGAGCGCACTTTACGTAGAAAACTTGTTGATGCTGGAACAGGTTTCCAATGTTTACTTGACGAAGTACGCTACTGTGACAGTAAAAAGATGCTTTCTGACTCCAATCTAGATATTCAAGCTATTGCAAGTAAACTTGGGTTTCAAGATCCTGCCAACTTTACTAGAGCTTTTAAAAAATGGAGTGGTCAGACTCCTGCATACTATAGAAAACAGGTTCCTCTAAAAAATAATTAAGAAAAGTCACTTAACATTTAATTATAAGTGACTTTTCTATTTATAATTTCAAATACTAATCAAATTTTTTTTGCTATTTTTTAATCCAATTGACACAGATGTTAATATTGTATGAGCTATGCATAGTTAAAGCTTGAGCAGAAAAATTAAAGAGTCTCGATCTGGATAAATATAGCTAAATGGAAGATCACTTTTTGCAATTTCTATAAAACCAGCTTGTCGATAAAATTTATGCGATCTAGTTGCCTTTGAAGGAGTATCGAGAACAATCGTTTCAAATTTCTTGTTTTGAGCAAATTTTATAAGTTCATCATACAGAGCCTTTCCAACTTTTTCCCCTCTTAGCTCTGAGTTAACAAAGAATTTTTTCAAAATTGCTGATTTAGAATCATATGCTTGGAGTCCCAAGGTGCCAACAACTTCATCTTGGTCATTTAAAGCTAACCAGAAATTTCCTCCAGATTGAATATAGTATTTTGTGATATCAAGCAGATCGGGCTGCTCTTCTAATTGTATATCTACCTTAAACTCATCATTTTGAATTTTCAAAATTAGATTAATCGCCTCATTTTTATACTTATTTGTATATTCAACAATTTTCATATTTCAATCACCATAAAAACTAAAAAATACGGGTATATACCCGCATATTAGTAAAAATATATACTCCTTACAAGAATTACGCTTTGTGGCAAAATAGATTTAACTTGATAAAAGCAACTGAAAATTATGATTTTACCTTGTTACAGCGCCATTCTACGTAGTGCTTCACGACGCTTAAGCCATCAATACAATACTGCTCTAGCTGAGTTTGGAATTAATATTACTCAGTTTTCGCTTTTATCAATGATTAAAAGAATGGAACCGATTAGCCTTTCTACTTTGGCCAAAATGATGGAGTTAGAACGATCTACAATCGGAAGAAATGTAAAGGTTCTAGCTAAAATAAAATTGGTTGAGTTATTACCCGGAGAAAGCGATCAAAGAGAAGTTACCTTAAAGCTAACGCAAGAAGGCCATCAATTATTGAAAGAGGCTTATCCTCACTGGAAGAAAGTTCAACAAGAAATTGAGAATAAAATCGGTAAAGATCAGATATCAGTTTTAATGGATATATTAAATAAAATTTAGTCAATGAAGTTCTACCCTACAAAGAAGTGAGTGTGTTAAGCCCCTTAAAGGGCTTTTGCGCAAATAGCTTCTTAACTATTTTATTAATATATTTAACTAATTTCCTAATTTTTCAAATCTTTGCTCAAAAATATTTAGCTATTGACCTTATGGTCTGAAGTGTTCTTTTTCACCAACAAACTCTATCTAATTTATAGATATCCATTCCATTTTTTCATATTTTTGTTAATCATAATTTTTCACTAAGATCGAATATGTTTAAAAAATACTGGAAATATAAATGTTTTTTGCAACACATTTTCATTTAAAAAACGTAGTTTTATCTGTAGGGGTTCTTAGTTTTGCACTTTTAGCGGGTTGCGGAAATAATTCACAACAAAATAAGGAAACTAAAGCCGAAGCTTCTCAAGCTGCATCTGCTGCTGAACTTCCTAAAGAAGTGCGTTTTGCTTGGGGTGGTGGCCCACGTGTTTGGGTTCTTGGCAAAGCCGATGGAGATTTTGAAAAAGCTTTAGGTACTAAAATTAAGTGGGTCGAATTTGCCTCGGGTGCAGATGTAATTAATTACTTTGCTGCCAATGAAATTGATATTGCCCGTTTTGGTTCAAGCCCTGCTGTTGCGGGTATTACTCGCGGATTACCTATTGAAATCATTGGATTGGAAGGTCTAATTTCTGGTGCAGAACGTTTAATTGTTCGTCCTGACATTAAAAACCTGCAAGATCTGGTTGGTAAAAAAGTTGCCTTCCCTGCCAACTCAACTGCGCAATATGCTTTAGAACAAGCACTTGCATTAAATAAAATTGATAAATCAAAAATTAAACTCATCCCACTTAAGCCTGCTGAAATTGTTTCTGCATGGACACGGGGTGATATTGATGCAGCCTATGTTTGGGGACCATTTACTCAACAGCTAGAGAAAGAAGGCGGCAAGGAAATTTATCGTACCACTACCTTAAATGAAAAAGGTATTTTGGTTTATAACAACTTCGCTGTTCGTAAAGAGTTCGCAGAAAAGCATCCAGATCTTGTTATTAAATTCTTGAAAGCTTACCAAGAACAAGTTGATGAATATAAACATGATCCTAAAGCTGCTTCTGAAAAAATTTCTAAATATTTAAGTCTTCCATATGACCAAGTCGAAACCACACTTGCTGGTATCGAATATATTCCACTGAAAGATCAAGCCTCTGAAAAATATTTAGGTGCAACCTCAAACGATGAGAACTCTGGCTTGGCTAAAGCAACTCAAGATATTGCTAAATTTTTAGTCAGTATTGGCGAGTTGAAACAATCTGATGTTCCAAAGAGTTATGCGCCTAATATCGACAGTAAATACCTTATTGAAGCGACAAAATAAGGTTATGAAATGATTCAGTTGAACCCGTTTAAAGTAAAAGTGATTAGTACATTATCGCTAATCACTTTTGTGATTATTTGGCAGCTTGTGTGTACATTTAAACTTGTCTCACCAATTTTGTTGCCCTCTCCTCTACAGATTTTAGATACAGTTTTAGATTTATTTAAAAACGGTTACCGTGATGCTCCTTTTTATCAACACATTTTAGTCAGCACGGCGCGTGCCTTCTTTGCATTCTTCGTTGCAATCCTTATTGGTGTTCCTTTGGGATTATTAATGGGTCGTAGTCCTGTATTTAATGCCATTTTAGATCCCTTTGTACAATTCTTACGCCCGATTCCTAAAATTGCCTTAATTCCCTTAGTTGTGGTGTGGTTAGGAATTGGCGAGGAATCAAAATTTTTCCTTATTTTTATTGCAACCTTTCTTAGCGTCATTGTGGGTGCAACAGCAGCAAGCCAAAACGTTCCATATGGTTTGATTCAAGCAGCACAAACGATGGGCTTAGGTAAAACAGCAATCTTATTTCGTGTCATTTTACCCTCTTCACTTCCTGAAATTTTCACCACCATTCGTTTATCCATTGGTATTGGTTGGACATCATTAATTGCAGCAGAAATGGTTGCAGCAACGTCTGGTTTAGGCTGGATGATTATTAATGCAGGCTCTTATTTACGTACAGATGTTGTGATTGTCGGCATTATTTTACTTGGAACTATTGGCTTTATTTTGGATTGGCTCATTGTTAAAGCGCAGCAAAAATGGGCCCCTTGGACAGGAAAAGCATAATGACTCAACCATTTATTGAATTAAATAATGTTCAGAAAATATTTAAACAAAACAAGACGGAAAATACGGTCCTACAAGATATTAATCTAAAGATTCCAGAAGGTCAGTTTGTTTGCTTACTTGGTCCATCAGGCTGCGGTAAATCGACTATTTTGAACTTACTGGCTGGATTTGAAAAACCAACATTGGGTGACATTTATGTAGATGGACAACCTATTTCAGCGCCGGGCATTGACCGAGCTGTTGTATTCCAGCAAGCACAGTTATTTCCTTGGCTAACAGTAAAAGAAAATATTCAATTCCCGCTTAAGCAGTCCAAGGCAGAGTCTAAATATATTACAGAGCAAACTGAATATTATTTAGAAAAAACGGGTTTAAAGAAATTTGAAAACCACCGAATTTGGCAAATCTCCGGGGGTATGAAGCAACGTGTTGCGCTTGCCCGCGCTTGGGTCATGAAACCAAAGATTTTACTGATGGATGAACCATTTGGTGCTTTAGATGCCCAAACACGTATTTTGATGCAGGAAACGCTGACTCAGCTTTGGCAAGACAATAAAACTACCGTTTTATTTGTTACTCACGATATTGATGAATCTCTACTCTTAGCAGACCGCATTATTTTAATGGCCGGCCATCCTGGGCGTATCGCTGAAGATATTCAAGTTAATTTACGCCGTGCCCGCACTATTGAAAATATTGCACCACAGCAAGAATTTATTGAAACCAAAAAACATATTTTAGAAATTATGCGTAAAGAAGTAAGTCGCATGATTGATTACATACATTAAAAATTAAAGGACACTGTTATGTTATTAAGCCATTTGCCACGCGTTCAACTTGTTCATGCACCTACTCCTCTAGAGTTTTTACCTAACTTAACTAAAACATTAAATGGCCCCCAGATTTACATTAAACGAGACGATGCTACGGGTCTGGCTACAGGTGGCAATAAAACCCGCAAATTAGAGTTTTTAATTGGTGATGCACTTGCAAAAGGTGCCACACATGTACTGACTCAAGGCGCAACTCAATCTAACCATGTGCGCCAAACGATTGCAGCAGCAAATAAATTTGGCTTAAAGGCATCTGTTTTACTCGAACAACGCGTTAGTGACGGTACAGATGAGTATTACAATAACGGGAACTTATTGCTGGACGAGATTTTAGGCGCAACATCAATTGAGCTTGTTCCGGGTGGTACAGACATGGTTGCGGCTTTAGAAGCCAAAGCAAAAGAATTAGAACTACAAGGTGAGCGTCCGTACATTATTCCGGGAGGTGGCTCAAACGCTATTGGTGCCTTAGGTTACGTATCAACAGCAATTGAATTAATTAACCAACTTAACCAGATTCAACTCGCACCGACGCATCTTGTACATGCAACAGGTAGCACAGGTACTCAAGCTGGCCTTTTAGCTGGTATTGCGGCAACTCACTCAAACTTACCAGTACTCGGTATTAGCGTTCGTGCTGAAAAATCTAAACAAGAAGAAAATGTTTATAAACTTACTCGTGCAACTTTAGAACATCTTGGTTTAAGTGCTGACCTAATTGCACGTGAAAAAGTGATTGCGAATAGTGACTATGTTGGCGATGGCTACGGTATTCCAACTGATAGCATGGTTGAGGCGGTTGAACTTCTTGCTCGAACTGAAGGTATTTTGCTTGACCCTGTTTACTCAGGTAAAGGTTTTGCGGGCTTAGTCGACCTCATTCGTCAGGGTCATTTCACTAAAGATGACAAAGTGATTTTCCTTCATACAGGCGGTGCCGTAGGCTTATTCGGTTATCGTAAAACCTTCTCTAACAAAGATGCATACCGTTTGTAAGATGAAAGAATTTTCAGAACTCCCCACCCTTGGAATTTTGGGTGGAATGGGACCGGGCGCTGCTGTTGATTTTCAACAGCGCCTACTTAATGCGAGCCCTGCGTCCAAAGATCAAGAACATATCCCAACTATTATCTGGAATCACGGTGGTATTCCTGACCGGCAACTTGCACTTAAAAACTTAGGTGAAAGTCCTTTAAATGCCATGTTATACGGACTTAAAATTTTAGAGCGTAGTGGTGTTTCTAAAGTGGCAATCCCATGTAATACCGCACATTTTTGGCATGCTGACTTACAGCAGCAAACTGATATTGAAATCTTTAATATGATTGAAATTACAGTTCAACAGATTTTAAAAAATTATCAATCTGGTGAAAAAGTTGGAATTTTAGCAACTAAAGGTGCACTTTCTACCGAGTTGTATCAGCATGAGCTAAGTAAGTACAACATTCCTTTTGTGATTAATTCGGACGAAGAAATTGAGCAGGAATTTATGCCAGCTGTTTATGCTGTAAAACGTAATGAATCAGCAAAAGCAGGTCCAGTTTTTCAAGAGTTAAGCCAACGACTTATAAATGAAGGTGCGAGTTCGATTATTTTAGCCTGTACAGAAATTCCACTAGGATTACATGCAATTCAATCTCCAATTTTAAATGTCAGTTTTGATACCACACAAGTTTTAGCAGATGCGTGTGTAAATTGGTTTTATCGAAAGTTTTGATTCAGTCGTCATAACAGCTCTTGTTGGTCTTAAAGAGCTATTATGATTTTAAGCATGTACGCTAAATTTTTTAATTACACCACAAAGAAACCATGTGCCCCATCTGTATTCAGTTGGGCAACCAATCCATACTCCCACTCTAAATAGTCTTGCATAGCTTGCACAGAATTATCTGTTCCTTCATAAGGACGTTTATAACGATCTATACGCTCAGATAAGTACACATGTTTATCAGTTTCCAAAGCAGAAGTTTGTGCCCATGCCTGATTGCCGCCCTCTAGTACATAAACATTATCTGAACTTTTAGTTTGTAACGCCGATACAGCATATTGTGCTAATAGACTCGTGCCACAAGTCACAACAATTTTACGGTCTGCTGGAATTTTTCCCTCATTAAACAGTCGCTCGATATCTGCTTTTAATACCCACTGGGCAGTCGGAATATGCCCTTTTTGATAATTTGCACTGCTTGTAAAATCCAGAATTGTGACTTCTTCTTGGGCATCTAACCATTTTTGCAATTGTTCAGGTGTGATGCGATGTTTTATATGCAATAGTGGAACAATTGGTTTCCATGCTCCTTGCTGTGTAAATACTGCCTGAAAATCAGTATTGAGTACTGAGACATCCCAATTCATTTGCGCCAACCAAGATGCAGTCATATAAGCACGGACGAGTTGATCATCAACTAGAACAATTCTGGCACCACGCACACTCGCATAGTGGTCAGTTTCCTGAACTAATTGTCCACCACCAACCCAGCGACTATTGGGTAAATGTGCTCCTATATACTCCTGTTCCGAACGTACATCAAAAATATAGGTCGTACGATCTTCTTGCTGTTGCAATTGTTGCAGTTGTTCCAAACCAATCGTTTTCACATTAGCCTGTTCTGCCAACTGCTTAGCATTCTTTAAAACTTGCTCAAGCTCGGATTTTTCAGGGAAATCTGTATATTGCTGCTGTTGCCCTAAAGCCAACTTTTGCTGTGCTAATGTCCAACCAATCGTGCCATTTCGTAAAGCATAAACTTCATGTCCAATCTTGGCATTAATCAGCGATTGTGTACCAATCAAACTCCGCGTACGTCCAGCACAATTCACAATAATTTTAGTGTTTTCATCTTTAACAATATTTTTAGCACGAAGTACCAATTCAGCACCCGGTACACTCACACCCTGAGGAATACTCATCGTTTGATATTCATCAAAACGACGGGCATCCAGAATGACAATATTTTCTTGGTCATCAATTAGTTGTTTTACTTCTTGAGCAGACAGAGATGGCGTCCCTTTATGATGCTCAACAAATTCACCAAAGGCTTTACTTGCCGAATTGACATCAATAAAAATTTCACCGCCTGCATCTTTCCAGCCTTGTAAACCACCCTCCAAGAATGAAACCTGCTGATAGCCTAATGCTTGTAACTGCTCATAGGCACGTTCAGCCAAACCCTCTCCGTTGTCATAAACAATAATATCCGTAGATAACCGAGGGATTCGGTTGAGAATTTCTACTTCAAATTTAGAAAGAGAAATATTAGCAGCAAACAAAGGATGGCCTTGAGCAAATGGATCTTCTTCTCGTACATCAATCAGTGCTATTTCCTGACCTGCCAATAGTTTTTTGCGGATGTCTTGATAGGTTTGAGTATTGGTTGTCATATTAATGTTCCTGATTTGAATAACCTGAAATAAAACGCTTTGCTGTGCCATCTAAGGCAAAGGTATAGCGTTCTACTTTGCCAATATCTGCGCCATAAACGTGGATGCTAATCGAGACCTGATCGGAAAGAGCGTTACTCACTTGATGTATATCCCCTTCTGCAGGAGTAAAAAAATCAATTTCCCCCACATTTAAATGATCAGGTTCACCTGTGATTTCAAAATGCCCTAATGCGTTTCTTTGATAACGCTGGGAGATTTCTTCGCCTTGCAGGACACCAACCACCCCCCAAACTTCATGATTATGAATCGGTGTAACTTGCCCCTTATCCCACACAAAACTGACAATTGAAAAGCGGTCTTCAGGATCGCGATATAGTAAAAATTGTTGATAACGTTCAGGATTCGGTTGTCGATAAACGCTTGGCAACCAATTATCTGAATGCAGCAATGTACGAAACTCTGGAAGAAAAGATTCGATAAGATCAATATCTTCTAATTGCTGTGAAATTCCATCCTCAATACTTTCAATCAACGGCTGAAGTGCTTGTTGTAAATGACTCATTTTTATTTTTGCTCCACTTTAAAACCTGTATCAAATGAAGATGTCACATCAAACTTTTTATTGATCAGCTTATATTTGGTATAAAAATCAGCCGTACCTTGAGAGACTTTAATCACTTCACTATCAATCGGCTCCCACGAGGCATTACGGCGTTTAAATGCTTTAATTCCCACATCTTCAGGTAGTCCAGTTATTTTGGCATAAGCTTTACCAAATTCATCTTCATGCTGGTTGGCCCAAATTTGTGAATCCTTTAAACGATAGACAAAGTCTTGGATTACCGCTCGTTTTGATTGATTAATTAAAGATTTATTTGTTGCTGCTAAAAAGGTATAGCCTGAATATAAGCCACGCCCATTAACTACAACACGGAAATGATCTTTGAGCTCAGCATAGGCCGTGTATGGGTCCCACACGACCCAAGCGTCAACGGAACCATTGGCAACGGCTAACTTTCCATCGGCAGGCGGTAAGAATTTAAACGTCACATCTTCGGGCTTCAAACCTTGTTTTTCTAAGGCTTTTAAGGTTAAAAGATGACTAATTGAGCCTTTATTAAATGCTAAACTTTTACCTTTTAGATCTTTAGCAGACTTAATTGGACTATTCTGTGGCACCAAAATAGCAACTGGATATGGATCTGCTTTATACACGGCAATAGCCTTGGCTGTTCCCCCATTAGAATTGGCAAAAATAAAAGGTGCATCGCCCAAATAACCAATATCAATCGCATCTACTTTTAATGCTTCTGCAACTGGTGCAGCAGCAGGAAATTCATACCAGTTGATCTTATATGTAATATTTTTTAAGGCACCCGATGCTTCAAGTTGTGCCCGCATATTGCCCTTTTGATCACCAATATTTAATACCACCTGATCATTGCTTGGTTTGGCTTCAGACGCCTGAGTTTGTTCAGATGAAACCTCTTTTTTTGTACAACCCACTAAAATTGCTGTTGTGACAACACCCAACAAAATTTTGCCATATTGATTCATTATTATTTCCTTTCCAATTAAGCAGAAACACACTGTTGTTGCTGATCATATTTTTCTGTTTTTTCACGAATTTGTGGCAACAGCTCCTGCCCATAATCAATGGCGTCCTGCACTGGATCAAAACCACGAATTAAGACACTATGAATGCCGAGTTTGTAATATTGCAAAATAGACTCCGCAACTTGTTCTGGAGTACCTACCAATGCTGTCGAGTTATAACTGCCCTGAACCAGAGAAGTTATACCTGTCCATAAATTAGTATCTAAACGTTCGCCCTGACCTGCCGCTGCAAGTAAACGTTGCCCCCCCGTACTTTGTGGTTTCTTTCTAGCGGCCTGTAAACCAAAATTTTCTAACTGTTTTTTAGATAATTCATAAATATCTTGCGCTTTTTCCCAAGCTTCAGACTCGGTATCAGCAATAATTGGGCGGAATGAAATGTTGTAATCTAATTTGCGCTCATGCTGTGTTGCCAACTGATTTAGTGTTTCAACCTGTTCTTTAGCACCTGCTAGAGGTTCTCCCCAAAGCGCAAAAACATCAACCTGCTTTGCGGCAACCTGTAAAGCTTCTATAGAAGAACCGCCAAAATAAATCGGTAAATGTGTTTGTAAAGGTTTAATTTCAGAATAAGTATCTACCACATGGTAATAATCGCCTTCATAACTAAAAGGTTCTTGGCTATACCATGTTTTTTGTACAACTTCGATGAACTCGGCACTACGTGCATAGCGCTGCTGTTTATTTAAAAAATCTCCATCTTTCTTCTGATCAATATCACTACCACCAGAAATAACATGTAGCGCTAAACGTCCATCCGTCAGTTGATCTAACGTTGCCAACTTACGAGCTGCCAATGTCGGAGAAACAAAACCCGGGCGATGTGCCAATAGAAATTTTATTTTAGACGTATGTGCAGCAGCATGTGCTGTCACCAAGAATCCATCAGCCTGATCTGACCAATAACCGCATAGAATGCGGTCAAAACCAGCCTGTTCATGAGCCTGAGCAATTTCGACAATATAATTTTTATCAAAACTTTTTGTTGCTGGAATAATTTCAGATGCCTCGCGGTGCCAGATCATTCCTAAAATTTGAATTGCCATATTAAAACCCGATGCATTTTTTATAAGAATACGGCAGGCCTTAGTATGTTAAAAACAAATATTAATTATATAATAATATTAAAATATGGAATACTAACAGTGCGGTTGATCTGCAGAGAATCAGGTACGCTCGTTTAAGATCCAGCTTTTACCCCCAGCCCAGTACGCTCTGTACTTTACGACTCATCTCCTGACAAATTAATTGATAGACTTCATTCAAATCGGGTTGAATCAAACAGAAAAGTTGTACTGATAAATTAAAATCAGTGAGTTCTATAGAGGTAAGCTGAGAAGCATAAATACTATTTTCAAAAATTTCTTTCGGCAATAATCCTACTCCAAGACCTTGAGCCAATAAATTCATCTGGAGATTAGTACCTGTAACCTCAATTTTTATATTAGGTAACTGATTTAATTTATGATATTCCGATACAAGATATTGTCTAAAACCGCATCCTTCTGTATTAAGAATCCATCCTAAAGACTGGCAATCAGCAAGATGTTGGACAGACATTTTTTTTAATTTTTTAGATACTGTAGGCACAATTTGTAATTGACCTAAAATATCTATTTTTATTCGATCACTCAGCCCATGCGTTTGAGCAGCGGTAGAAAAAATACAATCAAGTTTTTTTTCTTTAAATTTGTCTAATAAATCGATTCCCCATCCTGTAGTAATTTCTAAGTTTAATGTTGGATAACTTTGTTTTAAGTCTTCTAAGATGCCGGACAAAATCGTGTCTGACAGACTCGTCGCAATACCAATACGCAAATTCTGAGTAGATAATTTATAACTGTTAACCAATTGTGCTAAAGCATCTATTTCCGCGGTAACTTGTGCGCACTGCTCAAAAATTTGAAATCCTAGCTGGGTCAATTTTAGAGGGCGTGTATTACGGTCAAAAAGTTGCAATCCCAAATCTGATTCTAGATTTTGGATACGTCTGGTAATTGCTGGTTGTGAAATACCTAATTGCTGGGCAGCAAGACTGGTAGACTGAACATTGACAAAACAGACAAAAGCTTCGATATCTTCGATTTTCATAATAGATTAGGATAAAATTTATAAATAAAGGTTATGCCGAATTATGATGTTTTTTTACGGAATAGACAGTAACTTACTATTCATTTTATTTCATATCAGCCATATCGAAGTTCATAAAAAGTATTTCGTGCATTGTTTAATAGAGTAAATTTTATAAAAAATTTCTCTAAATTTATAGATATAGGGCTATTTGATCTAACACATTAAGATAATGCGTAAAATTGCTTCATTATTACATCAACATTTAGGGATTTCCTGAAATTTATAGTTCATACGATGTATTGGAAATCACACAGTTCTTTCTATTTTTGGGAATGATTTTTAAGTGTATTAACTAGGTGTCTATAATCCGATTTTCTAGCTTCTTGTAAAACTTTTTGAATATCATGTTTATTCCAATTTTGCTTAGATGCTGTAAAGATAAAAACTGCAAGTAAAACAAATTGATCTTCACCAAAACGAAAGTATACTTTTTGAACTGTTTTGGCCGGTTTAAACAAATTCATTAATAAAGAAAACCAACTTAATATTTACTAAAAAAAACACCTAAGACTATTCTCACAGTCTTAGGTGTTGCTCAACTCATTGTAAAAATGATATGAACCAAATGCCTGAAAATACATTAATATACTTTCGATTTTTAAAATATCAATTACTTAAGTAAAAATCAAAAGAACAATTATGTGACTTTTCATGTAAATTTACTTATGGCTTTAATTAATATAAATTTTATATGCAATGAAAATTTATATATCTATATATTTTTAATAATATTTTTTGTTTTCACAAAAATCTATATATAAAAATATTAAGAACTCTAAATAAAGATACCTATTTTCTATATATGATTGTCCATATTGGACATAAAAATGTCCGAAGTAAGCACTAAAAGCCAAGAAAACAATAATCAAATTTATGTAATATATATCATTTAATATCTTAATTTTGGTAACATTTAACTTAATTATGGTTGCGCGAACTAAACATGCATATATTATTTGTGAATACTTATTGAAAAATAATTATATTGATGAGCACAGCCATGAAAAAATATGCGGCTCCATATTACATGAGTTAAATTTGGACTTCGATTTTAATAATAATTTATCTAAACATTTAATTAACTATTGTACAAATCTAGACATAGATAATCTCGCTTTCAAAATGGGGCAAGTTAATTTATCCAGATTTTGGATGTTAGAATTAGGAGTATTAATACAACCCAATCTACTACTTGCCTTACAATTTATTATAGAAAATCAAACACATACTTTTCCATTTGCAAAAATAGAAATGTTATTTGATCGGCATTTCTATTTTACTATAGAACCTTTAATTTTTAGTACGCCTAATGAAGATGGCTATATTTTTTCTGTTGAATATCATTTAAGTCAATTATTCAATATTGTTAAAACCTTAGTTCCTTCAATCAGTTACCCTAAGAAAATATCTGTCAAATTTCCTCCCCCCAAAGATGTAAGTCTATATAAAGAATACTTCAACTGTGAAGTAATTTATAATTCTAATGAAAATAGGATGTCTTTTGGAGTTTCTCGAACGAAACTAACTGAACACTCAAATACAATAAGTTATTCAAAAATTGAGAAAAAAATATTATATTTTTTAGAACTATCAAGAGCTACTCATAAGCCAGCAAGTGAGTTTAAAAATAAAATAAATTTTATATTAAATCAATGTGATAATAATTTCCCTAATGAAGATACCTTAGCAAATCAATTAAACATGCATCCACGCACCCTAAGAAGAAAACTTAAAGCAGAAGGAGAAAGTTTTAGAAAGTTAATTACTGAATATAAAATGAAGAAAGCTATAAACTTACTGACTATGACAAAGCTAAATTATAAGCAGATAGCTTATCAACTAGGATTTAAAAGTAGTACAAGTTTTAGTAAATCATTTAAAAACTGGACTGGTTATCCACCTCAGAAATATCGAAATAATGATTAATATATAAAATTAAAATATGAGTTTCTTTAATAACTTTAGAAAACTAACGAAATTAAAATATCTAATAATTATATTAATTATTAAAAATACAATTAATTTAAATATTACATTTATTAAAAATTATTATATTATCTATTAACCTTAAACTCATCCAACCAATATTCATCTATATCTTCATATTTACTCAATCTTTTTCTTAGAAACTCTTCTTCTTTAGTAGCGAGACGTATTAAACCAAGTAACTCGCAAGCGGAAACAAACATAAAGCACGTTTCATTTTTAATAGGATATTTAAATACAACCATCTTCCTATAAAAATTATGTTTTAAAAACATGAACTTTGCCAAAAAGTTAAGACTTTATAAATTATATTTATAAAGTCTGATTTATTAGGACATTTTTATGATGTTTTAGGACTTTTGACAATATTCACTAATAAGTTTGCTCTCGGTTTCCAGTTATTAGTGAATAAGAGCGTTTAATTCAGGCGATAAACCAATTTTTACTTTAGTTTTGCCAAAATCTCAGTTTTATCTGTATCATTTAGATGAAAATCAAAACGATAATAATTGTTTATGTCTTGACATCAATCCAATTTGATAAACATTCGAATATGCAAGTTTAGAACTAATATTTTTCCTCCTCACTCAATTGTCACTAAAAAACACTCAAGCAACCTCTCGCGATCATCTGTCTTATTCGGGTCTAAAAGCTGAACCATCGCCCCATCAATCACAAACAAAAACATGTGCGCATCTGGCTTTGAAGTATTTGCATTAGTTGTTAAAAGTAAATTATAAATTTCATTAATAAGCCAGTTTCGATAGTTAACTACAACCTGATAAGCCTTGGGATGCGTTTTCGCAATTTCAAAAATAGCTTTAAAAGGTAAATGATAAAGCCCGTCTAAATCTGCATGTAAGAAGTAAATTTTGCGGAGCTTTGCAATCATGGTTAATTCTTTCTGAACATAGATAATTGAAAGCACTTCTTCTTTTAGACCATCTTTTTGAAAAGTCAGGCTCATTTCAATAAGTCTTTCTTTAGAGTGAAAGTAGTTATAAAAGGTAGCTTTCGGCATCTTTGATGCTTCAATAATTCGGTCTACCCCGACATTATGAAAGCCATATTGATTAAAAAGATAACGAGATGTATGAAGCACGCTTAAAGCACGAAATGGAAGATCTGAATGTGGCATAGTTTTACCGTTATAAAAAATTATTGTTGTATATAAATGAGATATAGCATTGCTACTTTTCTAACCACTGAAAAATCGGCATAGCAAAGCCATAAAGACTGTGCTTGGCACATCTCAAGTTTTATTGTTGCTAAGTTTTAAGTAATAAAGATGTAAAGTCTGAAAAAGCCTTACGGCGATCAAACCTTTTTTAAAAGTTTAAGTTGTGTCGATATAGATTTTGACAGTGACTGCCAAGAAATTAAGAATGTGCAAAGCCAACTCCTTATTTATGGAGTTCTGCCAGACATTTATAGAATTATGGTGGCAGAACGGAAGTGGGTTGACAGACTGGTAGGACTCCAGCACACCCGAGGGTGTCCCACTCCCGTCCTACCGCTACGGGAGGGAACGAGGTGTGCACATGAGACTATCCCTCAGAAAGGAATAAGTCTGATGCGGTCCTATGTGGTCTGTCAAAACCACCTGGCAATGTAGGCCAGTCCGCAAATGGTAATCTTCAATATTTAAGGTGTCAATGTAAAATTGGCTAGAAAATATTTAAATAATTATTGTTTTTCATTTAATTACATAATTAAGGAAATTCTTAAATATCAACTTAATAATCCTGTCTTGTTTAGCGATTTTTTGAGCTGTGCATCCTTAGGCAGAATGCACAGCGCAGATCAAACTAGCTTAATGATCAGATAAAGTCTTCATATCAATCACAAAGCGATACTTCACATCACTCTTTAACATACGCTCAAAAGCATCATTAATATTTTGCATATCAATCATTTCTACTTCAGAAACAATATTATGCTCACCACAGAAATCAAGTAACTCTTGTGTTTCCTTAATTCCACCAATGACCGAACCCGCAATTGATTTTCTTCCTAAAATCATGGGTACTGAATTTGCACTAATTTCACCTAAATATCCAACCAACACAATTGTTCCATTTAAAGCTAGCGTTGGAATATAAGGCTTCAAGTCATGATCATAAGGCACGGTATCTATAATTAAATCAAATTGATTTAACACAGATTTCATTTGAGCTTCATCAGTTGAGAGCACAACATGATGCGCGCCAAGTTGTTTTGCATCTTGTTCTTTGTTAGCTGAGCGCGTAAATAATGTCACGTCCGCACCTAGAGCATTTGCAAGTTTAATGGCCATATGGCCTAAACCACCTAAACCGACGACCGCGACTTTACTACCCTTTCCAATATTCCAGTGACGTAGTGGCGACCAAGTAGTAATACCCGCACAAAGTAGTGGTGGTACAGCTTGAGCATCCAGATTTTCAGGTACTTTTAATACAAAATCTTCACTACAAATAATGGTTTGAGAATATCCACCGTGGGTCGGTCGTTGGTCATGGCGATCTACACTGCCATAAGTCTGGATGTTACCTTCTTCACAATACTGTTCTAGTCCTGAATGGCAAGCCGAACAAGTACGGCATGAATCGACCATACAGCCAATACCCACTAATTCACCGACCTTATATTTTGTGACTTTCGGGCCAATTGAGGTTACTCGACCTACAATTTCATGGCCCGGAACTAACGGATACGCACTAAATCCCCAATCGTTTTTAGCTTGATGCAAATCGGAATGACAAACACCACAATATTCGATTTGAATGACAACATCATCTTCACGTGGGGTTCTACGTTCAAACTTAAAAGGAACTAAAGGAGTTTCTGACGACAGCGCGGCATAACCTAAAACTTCAATTGTCATATTTTTTCTCTCATATTTAATGTTTAAATAAAGACGATTTTCGCTGGACATTCATTCATGGCAATTGATTTTGAAAACCCATGAATACATTTTGGAAACGGCGACCTAGCAGACTTTAATCAATCGACTTTTTTGCCATATTCATCAGTATAAAAATGAAAGTTGTAAACTGTTGTTCTATTCCTCTGACAGATTTGCCTAATCCTCCGAATTGTTGCACTTCTCTCTATTTTTCTGATTTGAAATGCCTACAATAAAAACACAGATGGCAATAGGTGGAATCTGAATGGCGAATAGGTCTTTAGACAATAATCAAGAATTAGCTCAACTTGTCGATCAATGGACTCGAGAAAAAGGTACATTCGAAACGCCTATTGCAGGGCTGACTTTATATCGCGCAGAAACATGGACCCAACCAAATAGCAGCATGATGGATGCCAGTCTATGTATGATTGCTCAAGGGAAAAAACAGGTGATTCTTAGCGAAGAAACCTATACCTATGATTCTAATCATTTTCTTTTTACGGCAATTGATCTGCCTGTGATTGCTCAAGTTCTTGAAGCTTCCGTTGAACGACCTTATCTTTCAATAGTGTTACGACTAGATCCCTATGTACTTGCCCAAATTATGCTTGAAGCCCATATTCCTTTTAAAGACGTAAATACTGAAAAAAAAGGAATGGCTGTTGGAGTCGTCAATTCAGAACTGAATGATGCTTTTATAAGGTTAATAAAACTACTGGATACGCCACAAGACATACCAATCTTGTCACCTCTTATTATTAAGGAAATTTTTTATCGTTTATTGATGAGTCCACAAGGTGATCGACTTAAACGCATTGTTGCGGCAGGAACTACAGGCCATCGAATTGTGAAAGCGATTGAATGGTTGAAAACAAATTTTGCAAAATCGTTTAGCGTTGAAGAACTTGCAAGCACAATGGGTATGAGCGCTTCAAGTTTTCATCAGCATTTTAGAGATATAACTTCGATGAGTCCCTTACAATATCAAAAAAGAATGAGGCTGACCGAAGCACGGCGTTTATTAATGACCGAAGAATGTGATATTTCAACCACCAGTATTCAGGTCGGTTACGAAAGTCTGTCGCAATTTTCCAGAGAATATAAACGCTTTTTTGGAGCGCCACCGTCGGTGGATATAAAAAGTATATAAATAAAAAAAGCCCTGAATATTCAGGGCTTTTTTTATTTATCGCTGATTACTCAGGAATAATATTCACAGCACTTGGACCTTTTTGGCCTTGAGTGATATTAAACGTTACTTTCTGACCTTCATGTAAAGTTTTGAAGCCAGAAGATGCGATTTCTTTGAAATGAGCAAACACATCTGGACCAGATTCTTGTTGAATAAAACCGAAACCTTTAGTTTCGTTAAACCACTTTACTGTACCAGTATTTGTATTAGACATAATATATCCTTTGATTTTAATCAGTTAAGTCATTTAAAATGACAAATATAACTTTGAAAAAATAATGACGAATTGAGCTTAATATCTGAAAAAACGAAGGATTATGACTAAAACTACGATACTTAAAGAAGATTTACTACAAGTCTTTTTTCTAGTTAAGTTAAGCATATAGGAAATCAATATTTATTCAAGATTTTTATATACATTATTTCTTATATTGAAATAAATATCACTTATTTAGCAAGATAAATGTCTTTCTTATAAAGACACTTATCTCTCACAGACCTATGCTTGTCCTCTTCAACTATTTTTTAAAAGCCAATGTAAAAAACTACATTGGACTCGCCCCTACAGCCTGAGCATTCGGATGTAGAATATGAAATTTATAGTCTTGTACAATGTTCTTGATTTGATTTTTTATGGCTGCATTTTTATCTTTATAAAAATGATTATTACGATTGTCACGAGGTTCGATATTGCTAAAAGTAAGCTTAGCTTGATGATCTTTAACCTCTATTTTCAAAATATAATTAAAGGAATCATCCGCTACCTTGATCATATTTCTGCTTAAGCAGTCCATACAATTATCAAATTTTAACCCTGCATGCCCTTTAATTATCAGTACCTTATTCTTTTCATCTGCCTGAATAATCTTTCGACTTGAAACATAATCCAAAGCATTATTTCGCCAGTTTTTAGAAGTATCATAAATTTGCGTTTGGCTTAAACCTTTGAACTTAACAGTTTCTGAAAAATACTCGTTTTTCTTTTCAGCCGGTTTTTCATTAACTTTATGAGGTAAAGAAAGACAACCTTGCATACCTAGTACGGCAAAACTTAATGTAGCGCCTAAAATTACTCTTCTCACGTAACGCTCACTTTTTAAAGAGACTTGAAGTTAGAACCTCCAAATTTACACCAGCACATCGAATAATTTGGTTTATATAAAGTTAAATTTAATTTTTTATTTCATTGTAATTTATATTTTTCATAAATAAATCAACTGCATATTCAACCCAAGAACTAATTTCATTGTCCGAGATTAGGAAATTAGGATGAGTCAAACACTTAAGATGCGCATCACTTCTTAATAAAGCTAAAAATATATTCGCTGCGATATCAGAAGAAGAATTTAACTCTATTTCTCCATTTTTGGCTGATTTTTCAAGATAACCCGCAATAATATTTGCAAGCTTTTGCGGACCTACTTCAAAGAATTTTTCAGATAGCTCTGGAAATCTAACTGCTTCTGCAATACATACCCTAAAAAATGCCAGACCTGAATACGATAATATAAAACACAAATAGGTTTTACCCATTTCTGTTAAAGCTGAACGTAAGTTTTTGGCTTTTGTCTCAACTAAAATGATTTGCTCTTGCATGTTGGTACATTGCCGTTCAATAACCGCAGCAAACATTACTTCTTTATTCTTATAACAACCATACATAGTTGCTTTTGAAACACCTGCTTCCTTTTGAATCATATCTGTTGTGGTGCCACTAAAACCATGAGTCAGAAAAAATTTTGTTGCTGCATCCAAAATTTTTTGTTCTTTTTCATTTGTTTTAGTTGAACCAGACATAGTGACCTACAAACATTTAGCGACATCATTAGTGTAACCCATCGAAAAGTTCAAAATCGAGAATTGACGTAAATTTAATTAGATAGTAGAGTACCGATCGGTACAGTATGGCTTAGTATCTGCACTGCGCAAAAAATTCATGTTCAAGATTTAAGGTAAAAGATGAATAAAAAACCTCTCATCGGTTTAGCAGGCGCAATATTTGCTGCAATGACTGTTGAATTTAATAACCGCATTACCAGCATTACCTTAGTCGACATACGTGGAGCCATGGGAATTAGTGTTGACTCGGGTTATTGGGTCAATAGTATTTATGCCAGTGCCATGATTATTGGAATGATTTTGTCCACCAGTTGGGCCGTCATTTTTTCAATGAGAAGAGTTCTTCTGTTTGCTATAGGGCTTTGCCTGTTCTCTAGTGTTTTAATTCCTTTTAGTCCAAATATTGAAATATTTTATTTATTAAGAGCCTTACAAGGGCTCGCTAATGGTTTAACCATTCCTTTGCTCATGGCCTGTGCGCTTAGATTTTTAGGACCTGACATTCGGCTATGGGGTCTCGCCTGCTATGCATTAACTGCAACATTCTTTCCAAATTTAAGCGCTGCCCTTTCTGCTTTTTATTTAGATGTGCTTGGCTGGAAAATGATTTTTTTCCAAACCATTCCTTTTTGTGCTTTAAGTGCAGCTCTAGTTTATTTTGGTATTCCTCAAGACCCTTTAAATTATTCAAGAATAAAAACTTACGATTGGACAGGCGCTATTTTAGCTATTATTAGCATAGCAAGTCTGAGTACCATGTTATTGCATGGCAACCATTTAGACTGGTTCAACTCTAAATTGATTTGTGTATTGGCTTTAATTAGTGCCATTACTTTGCCCCTATTTTTCATACAAGAATGGCGATATCCAACACCATTAATTAAGCCGCAAATGCTCGAAATACGAAATTTTGCATACGCCGTATTTGCTCTGTTTTGTTTTGTCATCATTGGCATGTCCACAAGCACATTGCCACTGAATTACCTCAGTACTGTGCATGGCTATAAACCCACTCAAACCATGTGGATTGGTTTACAAATTGCGGCACTACAATTCATTTATATTCCCATCGTCGTTAAGCTTTTAAATCAAGCTTGGGTCGATAGCCGCTATGTGCATGGGTTTGGACTGCTACTCGTGATTGCAGGCTGTTTAGGGGCGAGTCAACTCGATACGACATGGAACCAAGATCAATTCTATTTTTGGCATGCAATTTCATGTTTAGGACAAACCTGCGTGGTGCTTTCTTTGCTAATGATGGGTACAAACAGCGTCCACCCAACCATGGCAATTTACGCTTCACCAATGATTAATACTCCACGTGCTATCAGTGGCGTACTTGGTGTTTGTATTCTAGATTGGATCAATCGAGTACGCGGTGAATACCACTCAACACGGCTGATTGAAAATACCGCCCAACATGTTTTCCAAAATATTCAAGGCCCAGTGATTAATCCTCTTACACCCCCTGTACTCACTGCAAATGGTGCAGACCGTGTTTCAGGTGGCTTATCTGCTCTAAATTCTGCAATTCAAGCCCAACAATCGGTCTTAGTGATTAGCGATCAATATTTAATTTTAGCTGGACTTACCGCTATTTTGTTCATTGTTATGTTGATTTTGCCAATTCGAACTTATCCGCCACGCATTGCTCTCATTAAGTTAATGAATAGTCATAACTCAGGAAAATCTTTATGAGTACTCTCGAAGCCCAAGATACTACGCACACCGAACCACCTAAGTTAACAAAGGTGCAATATCTCAAAAAGCACTGGGTTATGGTTATTGCATTCATTATTGTCTTAGCATCTATTTTATGGGTTTTAAAACTTATATTTTTACCCTCTTCGATTATTGAAACAGACGATGCGCGTGTGGATGTAGAGTACTCGACCATTGCCCCTAAAGTCGCTGGCAATATTGAAGAAATTTATATTAAAGATCACCAGACTGTAAAAAAAGGTCAACTTTTAGCGCGCATTGAGCCACGTGATTATCAAGCGGCTTTGGCTGAAGCTGAATCGAATTATGCAAAAGCGCAAGCTGACCTGAGCGAAGCAATGCTGGCTGTCGAAAGACAACCGACTGTTATTCGAGAAACCGAAGCCCAGCTTAGAAAAGTAGAAGCCGGAATTAAACTCACAAAAGATAATACGGCGCGTTACGAGCAGTTGCAGGCCCTCGGTGCTGAATCTAGATTAATTACGCAGCAGTCAAAAACCACTTTAACCGAGCAATATGCAGATTTAGACAGCAGCAAAGAAAAAGTAATCGATGCACAATATCAATTAAACCAATACAAGATTCAGGTACAAGCCAAACAAGCTGCTCTCAAACAAGCCCAAGCCGCACTTGATAAAGCAAAACTAAATTTGAGTTATACAGAAGTTCGTGCGCCTATTGATGGCATGGTTGGTCAAAAGTCAGCTAACGTAGGTAACTTTGTGAGCGCTGGTAATCCTTTAATGGTTGTCGTGCCTCTCAATCAAGTTTATGTAGAAGCTAACTTCCGTGAAATTGAGTTAAAACAAATAAAAATCGGACAGCCTGTTAATGTCTATGTAGATGCTTATAACGTTGAGCTAAAAGGTGTTGTAGATAGTTTCTCTCCATCTACTGGCGCATTTTTCTCTCCGATCTCTGCGACCAATGCGACTGGTAATTTTACCAAGATTGTTCAACGCCTTCCGTTACGCATCAAACTTGTTGAGAACCAACCGGATATTAAACTGTTGCGTCCTGGTTTATCTGTTTTAGTTTCTGTAGATACAACTAAGAAATAGTCTTTACTTCGCAAATGCATTGACGACAATTCACAACATGAAGGTAGCTGTAGTTTTACCCTACCTTCTCAGTAAAAATTGGCTTATTTTTTAAGATATGAATTCGGTTAGAAATATATTCATACCGAGTTTTGCAAATCGAAGGTATGTCGAGCATGTTCAACCATGGGAAGCTTATCAACTGTCCATGCATGCAGTTGTCTTAAGGGCTGCAGCAATGTATTGCCCAAAGGCGTGATTTCATATTGAACAGCGAGTGGAGACGAAATTACGTGACGGGAAATCAGTCCATTACGCTCCAAACGGCGCAGACACTGGGTCAAAGCCTTCTGTGTGACGCCTTCCAACCGTCGTTTAATCGCATTGAACCGTTGCGGACCGTCATCTAAAACGGCTAACACCATCATCGACCACTTATCTGCGATCTGATCAAATAAGGCTCTGCTTGGGCAATCTGAAGAAAAGCACTGCGGTTCAACAACCAACATCGAATGTTCCATGACTATCCCCGAAAACCCTATACTAATTTGGTACTAGGTTTAAATTTTATACCAATCTAAAAGCTTGAACAATAAGGCCTCAATCTGTTCTCTTAACCAGCTTGTTTAGAGTCACATCATAGTAGCGCGGCAATTAATTACCATGAAAGTAGAGATTGAGGAGGTTTACGGCAGTATACCTAGTCTACTCAAAGTACCTAATTGACACTAGGTTTATAATATATACCATTAAGACTCATACCTCTTCGAGTCTATTTGATGTCTATTCTCAATCACTTCTTCCATCCTCTTAAGCTTGCTTCAGGCATAACTCTAAGTAATCGCATTGTGATGTCGCCAATGACAACTTGGTCAAGTACTGATGATTTTAAAATCTCGGATGAAGAGGAAGCCTATTACCGTATTCGCGTCAAAGGTGTTGGTTTGGTCATTAGCGGCTGTGCCCAAGTGACCGCTAATGGTATTGGGTTTACAAATGAGTTTTCCGCAGCCAACGACAGCTATATTCCAAGCCTTAAGCGACTCGCAGATGCTGCAAAGAGTGGTGGCGCACCCGCCATTCTTCAGCTATTTCATGCGGGCAACAAGGCACTGCCTCATCTCATACCCGATGCAGATGTAGTGAGCTCAAGTGCTATCTTGACGAAAGCTACACCTTTTATGGCACCGCTGACACCTCGAGCACTGACAAGCGATGAAATCGTACAGATGATCAAGGCATTCGGTGAAGCCGCAAGACGCGGTATTGAGGCTGGTTTTGATGGTATTGAAGTGCATGGCGCCCACGGTTTCCTTTTACAAAACTTCCTGTCGCCAGCCACCAATACACGCACCGATGAATGGGGTGGCTCATTAGAAAACCGTATGAGGTTTCCACTAGCCGTCGTTGCAGAGATCAAGCGCGTTATAGCCAATTATGCTGATCGTCCATTTGCTATTGGTGTCCGCCTTTCACCTGAAGAGAGTGTCGATGAAGGTTACCGTATTGAACAAACTCTTACTTTTATTGACCAATTGTTAGACCTCAATATCGATTATATTCACATCTCTCTCGCTAACCTGCTGACTGATAGCCCTATAGACGATCCAGCTGGATCATCTATTATCAGTCGCATTATTAATCAGGTTGACGGTCGCCTGCCTGTTTTGGCTGCTGGTGGTATCCTGACAACCGATCAAGCCAAGCAAGCATTGGATACGGGGCTATCTATGGTTGCGGTTGGACGCGGACTGATTATCAATCCAGACTGGGTCGAACATCTTAAAAAAGAACAGGAAGTGAATATCGAACTTGATCCCGCCAAGATAGATGCGCTCAAGATTCCACAGAAGCTATGGACCATCATTCAAGGCATGCCCGGCTGGATTCCTTTGAAGCAATAAGGATTGAACGGTTAAACTGCACACCAGCTTGGCTGTACCCCAAATTGAAAATCATTTATTGCTTATGACAGCTCGGTAGAGAAATTTCTATCGGGCTATATATGTACATTTATTGTATAAAAAAAGAGACCTAAGGCCTCTTTTTTTTATTAATCTAGATTCATGGCAACCGATCTGGTTGCTTTACGCTTTCGGGTGACGATTAATCCACAAACGACCACCACTAACGTTACCCCTAAAGATAAAGTCGTTTCATAACTATAGGTTGGTGATAGGAACATATAACCTAGAACAGTCATAATGACCAAAATTACAAACCAAGTTAACCAAGGGAACAGCCACATTTTAAATGATACTGCTGCGCCCTCTTTTTCCAATTTATGTCTTAAACGTAGTTGTGAAAATGCGATCACCAAATATACCAGTAACGCAATTGAGCCTGTTGTTGATAGCAAGAACCCAAAGACTTGGCCTGGAAACATATAGTTCACCGCACAGCAAATCACGCCAACCAAAGTAGATAAAAATACAGCAGAAGTCGGCACACCTGCTCTATTAATTTTTGTCACAACACTCGGTGCTTCTTGGCGTGTACCTAAAGCAAATAACATGCGAGACGAGGTATAAACTGCTGCATTCATACAGCTTGCAACCGCAATAAATACTACGGCATCCATAATCAGTTTAGTTTCAGGTACATTTAAACTCATTAACACAAACTGAAAGGTGCCAAACTTTTGCAAATCTGGCGAACGCCAATCAACTAAAGCAACCGCAAGAAAAATCGAAACAACAAAAAATAGAATAATTCGATAGAGCACCAGATTAGTTGCTCGTTTAATTTTTTCTTGTGGGTTCTTAGATTCAGCCGCTGCAATAGAAAGAATTTCTATTCCAAAAAATGAAAATGCTGAGATTAAAATGGCCGAGAGAACCCCGCCCATACCATGTGGCATAAAGCCACCATTTGAAAACAGATTGCCAATGCCACTGACATTTTTTGCTAAAGGCCACATTCCAAATACAGCCATTGCTCCAATAATAATAAATACTACAATCGCAATAACTTTAATGAGTGCAAACCAAAACTCAAATTCACCAAAGCTTTTGGTACTAAAGAAATTGGCTAAGCTCAGTAAAATAATAAAGGCGAATGCATAAATAGCACTCGAAATTTGCGGGAACCAAGCATGTAAAATTTCAGCTCCAGCAATGGCTTCAATTGGAATAACCAGTACCCAAAACCACCAATAGAGCCATCCAATGGTAAACCCTGCCCAAGGGCCAATGGCTTTACGGGCATATGTAGAGAATGAGCCTGTATCAGGTTGCGCTACCGCCATTTCTCCCAACATGCGCATGACCAGAAAAACTAAAATACTTGTAATTATATAAGCGAGTACAGCTGCTGGACCTGCTTTAGCAATTGCCGCAGAAGAGCCAACAAATAAACCTGCACCAATAACGCCACCAATACTAATCATGGTGACATGTCGATTAGAAAGTCCTTCACTTAATTTTATTGTTTTATCATTGTTCATATTCGATTCCTTCAAATTGACAAACTGATTTTAAAACCGTCTTAAAAATGTACTTCTCCAACTTGTACGAAACAAAAAAGGGAAAATCAGAGTTTTCCCTTTTATTGATTAATTTAATGTAGGCATAGCAAATTGTTTGGCTTCACGGACCTGCGTTGAAGGCCAACGTTGGGTAATGGTTTTACGGCGTGTATAAAAACGCACACCATCTGGGCCATACGCATACAAATCACCGAACAATGAACGCTTCCAACCACCAAAGCTATGGTACGCAACTGGCACAGGTAATGGCACATTGACCCCAACCATCCCCACTTGAATATTGCTCGTAAAATAACGTGCAGCCTCGCCATCACGAGTGTAAATACACGTTCCATTACCATATTCATGGTCATTAATGAGTTGCATTGCATCTTGCATGGTTTGTACACGAATGACCTGTAAAACAGGACCAAATATTTCTTGCTGGTAACTTGTCATTTCCGGTGAAACTTGGTCAATTAAAGTTGGCCCGACAAAAAAACCTTTTTCATAACCTGTCGGTTTTGCATCACGACCATCCACAACAATTTTAGCACCTTGTTGCTCTGCACTTTGAATAAAAGCTTGTACTTTGTCTTTATGTGCTTGTGTAATGAGCGGCCCGAAGTCATTACGCTCATCTGCATAGTGACCAAACTTCAACTGCTTCATTTCTTGTTTTAATTTTTCAATGATGACATCGGCAACTTCATCACCAATTGCAACAGCCACAGACAATGCCATACAGCGCTCGCCCGATGAACCAAATGCAGCACCTAACAAAGAAGTCACCACGTTATCAATATCGGCATCCGGCATAATAATGGCATGATTTTTTGCTCCACCTAAAGCTTGGCAGCGCTTACCACTCGCCGTTGCCGTACGGTATATGTACTCTGCAATAGGCGTTGAACCGACAAAGCTCACCGCTTGAATTTTAGGATGATGAAGCAACGTATCAACCGCCTCTTTATCACCATTTACAACGCTAAAAACACCATCAGGCAAGCCAGCTTGTTTTAAAAGCTCCGCTAAAAATAAAGCGGCAGAAGGCGCTTTTTCCGAAGGTTTTAAAATAAAACAATTACCGCAAACGATTGCCATTGGGAACATCCACAACGGAACCATCGCAGGAAAGTTAAAAGGCGTAATACCTGCAACCACACCTAGCGGTTGAAATTCACTCCACGAATCAATATCTGGACCCACATTTTTTGAATATTCGCCTTTTAAAAACTCAGGCGCACCACATGCATATTCAACATTTTCAATACCACGTTGTAATTCACCTTTGGCATCGTGGCAAATTTTTCCGTGTTCTTCACCAATGAGTTTACAGAGCTTGTCAGCATTTTCTTCAAGTAATTGCTTAAACTTAAACATGACACGTGCGCGTTTAATGACGGGTGTATCACGCCATGCCGGAAAAGCTTGCTCTGCAATTTGAACCACTTGATTGACCAACTCTGCGTCTGCAAGTGCAACTTCTTTGGTACTTTCACCTGTCGCAGGATTATAAACAGGCTGTTTCTTGGTGGTTTTAGTGATGAGTCCACCATCAATAAAATGCCCGATTACTTTAACGACTTGCTGACTTGAATCTGTGTCTGTGTTGGCAATCGCGTTGCTGTCAAAATTCTCTAAAGTGTTCATCTTTATTCCTTGTGTCTATTCATCTTTTCCAGTGAGGTCTTAAAATAAATAACCGTTATTTCACTTGATAAATTGCCTCGCCGACGGCATTCATGAGCCTCTGTAATTCAGTCTCTGTGCTATTAAACATCGGGCCAAACTGAAGGGTATCTCCACCAAAACGGACATAGAAGCCGGCTTTCCAGAGCTGCATACCAATTTCAAAACCACGAATTGTCGCATCGCCATCACGCGGTGCTAATTGCACAGCACCAATCAGCCCACAGTTGCGTATATCAATAATGTTTGGTGCGCCTTTTAACTCATGTAGAAGTTTTTCAAAGCTTGGCGCTAAATTAGCCGATTGATGAATTAAATTTTTCTTCTTTAAAACATCAAGTGTTGCTAAAGCCGCTGCACAAGCAACCGGATGCGCCGAATAGGTATAACCATGGGTAAACTCAACCGCATGTTCCGGTAAATCTTGCTGCATAAAGGCATCATAAATTTCATGACTTGCCACCACGCCACCAAGCGGAATAGCGCCGTTAGTAATTTGTTTGGCAAAATTTAAAATATCTGGCGTGACGTCAAAATACTCTGAAGCCGTCCAAGTCCCCATTCGCCCAAAACCAGTAATGACTTCGTCAAAAATAAGTAAGATATCGTGTTGATCGCAGATTTCTCTCAAGCGTTTTAAATAACCAGTCGGCGGCACAATACATCCTGCCGAACCTGAAACTGGTTCTACAATGACTGCGGCAATATTAGATGCATCATGCAACTCAATTAACTTAAGCATTTCATTGGCAAGCTCTACACCACCAGTTTCAGCGCAGCCTTTGGTAAAACTTAAATCGGGCTGCAAAGTATGTGGTAAATGGTCTACATCCATAAGCTGACCAAACATTTTTCGGTTACCGCCGATCCCCCCCAGACTTGTCCCCGCAACATTTACACCATGGTAGCCACGTGCGCGCCCAATCAGCTTGGTTTTACTTGGTTTTCCTTTAATTCGCCAATAGGCACGTGCCATTTTAATTGCGGTGTCGGCAGACTCTGAACCTGAGTCAGTAAAGAACACATGCTGTAATTTTTCAGGCATATGTTGAATAATTCGTTCAGCCAACTGAAATGACAAAGGATGACCAAACTGAAATGCTGGCGAATAATCCAGCTTTGCCAACTGAGTACTTACAGCTTGCTGAATTTCAGGAAGCGTATGCCCCGCACCACAAGTCCACAAACCTGATAATGAGTCGTAGACTTCACGGCCAGTGCTATCAATTAAATATGATCCTTTCGCACCGACAATCATGCGCGGATCTTTATGAAAATTACGATTTGCAGAAAATGGCATCCAATGCGCTTGATAATTTAAGCTCATCTGAGCATTTGATTGAATGGTTTCCGATGCTGCATCGTCATCAGTTAATTTGTCGATATCAAACATAATCACTCTTCTTGTTTTGAGGCTATTTTTTGAGTGTACATAGCACTATAGTTTTGATAAATTCAAATTATCTTGAGTTTAGATTTAAAAAAACAAAACTAAATGAAACCTAAAAAATTAAATCAAGTCACTGATTTTGATATTAAATTACTTAAAATATTTAAAACAGTTTGTGACTGTCACAGCTTTACATCTGCCGAAAGTATTCTTGGCATTAGTCGTTCTGCAATTAGTTTGCATATGAGTGATTTAGAGAATCGTTTAGGCATTCGGCTATGCCAACGTGGCCGCGCAGGGTTTGCATTGACTGATGAAGGTCGGGAAATTTTAGAATATATAGAAGTGCTCACCGCTTCTATCGAAGACTTTCGCTCTAAAGTCAATCAAATGCATAACCGTCTAAAAGGCGAGTTTAATATAGGTATTATTAATAACCTCGTGACCATGCCAAGTGGCTACATTACCAATACGCTCGCACAACTTGCCGAAGAACATTCTGAAGTAATCATTAACATTAGCATGAGCACACTTTCAGATATTGAGTGCCGTGTGCTAGACAACCGTTTACATGCGGGAGCAATTCCCCTTGTTACTCCGCTGTCTGGCCTAGACTATTTTGATTTATATAGCGAAAGTTCGTTTTTATATTGCGGTAAAAACCATCCATTGTTTGGCAAATGTAGCAACCTCAATTTAGATGAATTAAAAAAATGGCAAGCGGTACTTCCTAATTATGCAATCACACCTGAAGCAGCAAAGTTGCATCAGCTTTTAGACTGTAAAGCGACTGCAAGTGACCGTGAAGGAATTGCATTTCTGATTTTAACCGGAAAATTTTTGGGTTTTTTACCTGACCACTATGCTAAAAAATGGGTTGAAGATGGTTTTATGCAAGTTGTTTCAAAGGAAAAAATGCATTACAGCACGCCCATTTGCCTCATTACTCACAAAGGCAAAAACCACAACATTATTTTAAAAACTTTTATGGAGATGCTCGAGAAGCGAGTCATTGGGAATTAAGAAATTATTTTGTAGAATAAATTTCACTCAATAAAAAAGAGCACCTAAGTGCTCTCTCATTTTCATTGATTTTTGGATAAGGCAAAATTTATTGCCCTGTCATATGCCTGTTCTTGTAGCTCACTATATACATAGAAATCCTGTTCTGCCTTGGTAACGGGATTAATAAGTTTCATTGACTCATAACTATGAGTATTTAAATCATTCGGATCAACATCAAATGCTTCTAATTGCTGCTCTCGCCACTCGCCACTTAGAACACCACCCACACAAAGCCATTTTGTTGAATTGTCTGACATATATAATCCTTATTATTGGAGGTGCTTTTATACCATATCACGACAGCCTTTAAGTCAGTTTAATTTTTCATCTCATCAAAAGAAAAGCCCCGTGTTTAGGAGCTTCTTTCTAATTTTTATTTAGATACCTGAATCCAAGAATCAATTTTTTTCCTTCTCTGTATCAAATATTTGCCCAGTTTCTTTTAACGCGATATGAATTACCATTGAACATGCATGAGGATAAAAAATAAAGGTAAAAACACAAATTTGTATTTCTACCTTTTTTGAAATTATTTAAGTTTCTTATCTATACTCAGGCCTCCTGCTCCAAAAATAACAAGTGCCAAAAGACCTCCGGCCATTGAAATATTTTTCATAAACATAATTTGGCTGTTCATATCAGAACCACTGTGAAATAACACTGCCGCCACTAATGAGAAACCAAACAATAGGAATGCTGCAAATCGGGTTTGAAAACCAATCAACACAAGGAAACCTCCTCCAAACTCCACCAGAATAGCTAATGGTAATAATGCGGATGAGACTCCCATAGACTCCATATACCCAGCATTACTCGAGTATTGAAATATCTTTCCTAGTCCAGATAAGATAAAAATTACAGATATCATTACCCGCATTAGAAGTGATGCAAATGGAAATATCTTTGGATGTTGAATAACTTTTTCAATTGCATTATTAATTTTAGTCATGGTTATTCTTCCTCAGTTCTGAGCAGAAATAGCAAACATTTCTGGAATACCATTAATTGTTTGGCTAATTGATTGAGAACGAGTTGGAAAAGCCATTCCTTCTGCACGTACTACAAAAACATCTTGAACACCTAAGAAGTTAAAAATATCTTTTAGATAGGATTCTTGATGATCCATAGGGAATTGGTCGCCATAAGCACTACCGCGAGCACTGACAATAATAACTTTCTTACCTGAAACTAAGCCTTGTGGTCCATTTTCTGTATATCTGAAAGTTCGACCTGCAATTAAGATTCGGTCAATCCATGCTTTCAATGTTGTAGGGACGCTCAAGTTATACATCGGTGCGCCTAGTACAAAAACATCCGTTTCCTCAAATTGTTGAAGAATACGTTCATCAACCTGTGCTTCGACGCTCAAACTATCAAAATGTTTGGCAAAATGCGGAAGTGGATCTGCATGCAAATCTCGATACGTCACCTCTAAAGGACCATGTTTTTTTAATTCTTGAACAACCGCATGACCAATTTCTCTGGTGGCAGAGTATTCACCGAGTGCACTCGAGTCTAAATGTAATAATTTCATTTCATACCTATGAGGTTTTTAAGTCGTGAAATGAGTTTATGTGTTTTAGATTTGCAACTTAAGATCTATAACTGGGAACATATGTTGCAGAAAATGCAACCAACAATCATACCGTTCGAAGTAAAATAAATTATTAGCTCTTAAGTAAGGTTAAAAATCACCTATGAAAGATTTGAATGACTTATATATTTTTGCCTTGATTGTTGAACATGGCGGTTTAAGTAAAGTAGAACAAAAAACAGGAATATCTAAATCAAAATTAAGTCGAAGACTTTCAACTTTAGAGAAAAATTTAAACGTTAAATTATTACAACGAGACTCGAGACAAATTAAGCTTACAGCAATTGGGGAACAGATTTATCAATATGTTCAATCTATGCTTTTAGAAGCACAAACTGTCTATGATTTGATAGATCAGTTACGCGGTGAACCTATTGGATCGATTACTGTAAGTGTTCCAATAGATGTTGCAGAAAGGATTATGCCTCTCATTCTGCCTGAATTTATGGATAGATACCCCAAAGTAGAAATCAAATTTATTGTGACTAATAAAAGAGTCGATATCCTTAAAGAGTCTGTTGATATAGGTATACGTATTCGACAGAATTTAGATAGTGACCATAATTTGGTTATGAGACATCTGGGATATACACAGTCAGTGTTGGTTGCTAGCCCCAACTATCTTAATCAGTATGGTACACCTACGCATCCGAGTGAATTAACTAAACATAAGTTGTTAAGTAATATCGAAAATGAAAATCAAACTTGGTTCTTTAGCAATCAAACTATTAATGAAAACCTAAGTTTACCTATAAAACCATTTATCAAAGCTGCAAGCTTAACCCTGCTGAATTGTTTAGCAACTGATGGAAAAGGTATAGCCCTACTACCTTTATTAAAGTGTAAAAGTTTAATATTAGAAAAGAAACTGATCGTAGTTTTACCTGAATGGGAACTTCCAACTGGAAATTTTCATTTAATCTTTCCATCTAGAAGCGGTGCTTTGCCAGCATCCAAGGTCTTCCTTGATTTTTTGATAGAAAAAATTCCCCTACTGTTAAAAGAAATGCAGGATATTTAATTTTTCATTCTAGATTTAGGTTTTGAGAGTTAGAAACGAACTGGCTTATAGAATGAAAAAAGAGCCCCCGCCAAAATCATATCAACTATTAAAAAGCCCACCTAAGTGGGTCATGTTTACTCTATATAATAGCTGTTGCCATCGGAACTGTAGAAAACAGAATTTGAAGTAGGGTAAATAAATTCACCTTTTAACAAAATATATTCAACTTTTGGTCTTTGAACTCTAGATGAATGATTGATTTTATTAGTGTTTACTTCTGTATAGTTTGCCTGCGCTTTTTTTTCTTTACCTTGAAAATCAATAATTGTAATGTCTTTTAGCATTAATATGCTCCAATTTAATCATGCATATTATGCCTAACAACATTTTTATACTATCAATATTTTGTAGGCAACTAGATTGAATTAATTTTTAATAATGTACTAATCCACTATCTTGAAATAATTTATATATGTGTGCTTTATGTACCCCTACTTGAAATTTGGGTAGCAGAATTCCAGCATTTAAAGGATAAGACTCAACAGGTTATATATAATTGATTTTATTTATGAAATAAGTTGTCGAGATAAAGATCTTTTCTAGGACATATCAACACATATCAGTCTTAAAAGTACCGCAATGTAAAGGCTTTTAAAGCGTACGATGAACTCTCCCTAGTGAAGATAAGAAGATAAAAATGTCAGGTTTTAAAAGTTTTTCACAAAATACAACTAACCACGCTAATAACATCAAAACTCAAATGAACAAGCATTCTGCGGCAACCCCACCTACTGAAACTGAACCTTCACAAGTTCCTGGCACCGTAAAAGACCTGCCTGAGAATAATGAACAACCTGATCCAAATAACAAATAATTTCTTATTAACAGTGCCTTGGAAGATGTTTTTAGGCTCTGCTACTATAAAAAATAAATTAGTGCACTGATTTATTATACTATTAACTACTTTTATCAATTTGATTTGTTTAGTTATTTAAGAAATTACAGCCATTCATTCCAGAAAATTGATATGACTAGTCTCTCAGATATGAGGGGCTTTTTTAATTGTTTTTTCACTTAACCAGTATTTACCCAATTCACCTCAGATAGATTTAAGCTCACCAAAATTGGCGGGCTTATTTTTTAATATCTGAATTATGAAAGGTATGAATGTTTTTGCGCCAAGTAATCATTCGCTAATTTTGTTGTCTCAGCATAGGTCAACTCTGCACAAAGCCAAAAGCGATAAGTGTTTTCACCAATAATGTAACTTTGTCGATTGTAAGTAGATTCCTTGCTTGTATCTATTTCACTAGCCTTAAAGTACGTTCCTTCACGGTTATTAACAACTTCGCCGTCTAAATCACCACCAATACAAATGAACATTATAAGAAACCGTAAAATTATGAATTTCAGCTTAACACATAAAGTAAAAAGCCCACCTTACGATGAGCTTTTTATTTAATTAAGATTATTAATAAGTATTAGCCTTTAAATTCTGCTAATACAAATTTCTTAACGATTTCATCAAAATTTGGTTTTCGAAGAGTTAGCTTGCTATTTTTTATAGTTTTATACCAATAACTCGCTGCAACTCCCATACTAATCAAAGCTAACAATTTCATTGCTCACCTCACTTATGGGGAAGAGTGGAGTTTAACTTATCATCCACGTTTGTAGCGTTCCAACTTGTTTTAGCGAGGTTTCTGTATATATTTAAAGCAATGTGTAATAAAAAAAAGCCTACCGTTCAATAAGCTTAACTTTTTTGGATCAATTCTTAATATCATTGAAAATTCTATCCTAGAAGCGTGGCCGCACTGGAACATGAAAGCTGACTTCATTGTTCATACATTACTCCCATTAAAAAAGAGCCTTTCGGCCCTTAAAAATCTAATTTTTACTTTCTTGATACTGCCGGTAAGCAACAATTATCTTCTCTTCAATTTGTAAATTTTCTAAAGTGAAATCATCTTCAATAGACCGTACATTGGTTTGTAGGAGCCGATGTACTATGTGAAGGCAAATGCTTTGCAATAGTTACCAATTGGGTTCTTTGGCTTAGATACTTTTCAAGCGCTGCATCCAAATCGGTTTTCTCAAAAAATATATAATCAATATTTAAAGAGTTCACTGTAATGACGTCACAACCATAAAAATTATTAAAGTTTTTGCTTAAATCGGTGTTTGTGTCATGCAGGATATCTTCGTAAGTCTGTAAACTGATAAACACTAAATCAGGATTTCTATCATAACGATCATGATAGCTTGTCCTGCCCTGAACTAAATCAATTCTAATCGTCATAATAATTACTCAAGATGTTGAATCTCAATATATCAAATAAAAAATAAAAAGCCCCGCCAATAATCAATATTTAGCAGGACCTAGTGTATAGACTATTCTGTATTCAGATATATCCCAAAAAAAATGCTATCGCATTTATGAAATTTAATTAGTAAATGAAAGAAAAGCCATTCTCATAAATTTTATCTGTAGGAACATAGTAATATCCTTGACAAGCACCTGTTACATCATCTATTGCTCCAAGTGAAAGAATACCACTGGCAATGGTTAAAGCTGTAAATACAGGCCCACCACTATCACTACCACCACAAGTAGGCGTATTTACATCTACCCAAAAACTGCCAGGGAATAGAGGTGCACCAGTATTAGGATCATTCTCTGGAACAATCACACCAACACCTCTAACAGTACCGCAACTATATCCTGTTGCATTACCATAATGACAAACATTATCCCCGACTCTTGTTGCAGATAACGTGCGTCTACCAGTAAGTGTTCTAGTCGTTGTTGGTCCTACATAAAACTTATTAGTAATAGTGGCTGTTGTACTATTCCACTGAAGATCATTAGACTGCGCAAATGGAATCTCACCTACAAATGTATATTGTGTTCCATCCTGTTTACTCTTGAAGTTATTAGGACAGTGAGCAGCAGTACTCATATACTTTGTTCCACTAGCATTTTTAATACCAAAACCAGTCGTACAATCTGCATACATTGTTGAGCTGATTTGTCCTGCAACAAAAGTCCCGCCATTAGCATCTACAAGAGGCTTTACAGACCAGTTAACTAAATTAATTTCTAAAGGCAAATTCGGGTTGTTCCAAGCAGCTTTGATTTGATCTATTTTTCTTTGATTCTCTGTTGTTTGTTTACCATTTACACGTACATAAATACTACCGCTCTTTTCGTCATACCCAACGGTTTGAACTCTAGAAAAATATTTACTGGCTAATTTAGCAGCTTTATCCAATTGCCCTTTTGCATTCTCTCTTGTTTCTTTAGCTCCATATTGAATTTCGATAGGTAAATTGCTTTTCGAAATAGCATTCCCTACTGCTACATTTCTTTTTTCATTCTGGCCATATCCCTTGACTGTAACCACAATTTTATATGTAGGTGCATTTTCTACATAAATACCACCTATACGTCCTTTAAACTCTTTTTCAATAGCATCGAGTGCAGAGTCTCGGTTAGCTTCCAATACTAATGCTTTATTTGCTTCTGCTGTGCTAACGCCATGTAATAAAGAATAGCTTCGAATATCCTGCTCAATTCCCTCATTTGATGCAGCAAATGTACAAGATGATGAAATTAAAATTGTTAGTGCTAATATTTTTTTCATTTTTTACCTTCTGGTCAAAAAAATAAGATTTAAATATAACGATATATTGTTTATATAAAAACCAACCAAAATTTAATCGTAAGCTGCATATCCTTAAGATTTTCTTTAACACTTCACCATTAAATATAATATTTCTAAGGAAAAAATGGAAAATTACAATTTATAAAACAAAATATTATGAACCGTTATTTTTTTGTTTATTTTCTAAATAAGCTTTTTACTTAATTTAAGTATCAGAAGTTATAAAAAATGCCTTGTACACTATCAATACTTAGTAAAACAATTTTGTGCCGTAATTCATCTGACTATTTAGCTAATAAAATACTACCTCTTAGGATAGGAATCACTAGTTAGCCACACGCACTAGCTATTATTCGTTTTGTTTTAGAGCAATTATTGTCGTGTAACATCATTACAACAAATACTTATAACTCTGCTTACCACATTCATAAGGCGTACCTTTTAATTCTTCTAATTCCTCTTGTAACTTTTGTCGATCAAGTGGGAAAATAGTTATAACATCCTGATCTTTCAAACCAAATCTTTCTTTATTTAACTCCAAAAATTCAATCATTGGTTTTTGTGCTTTTCCAACATCACATAAAAGGTCAGCTATTCTCATTTGATGTTTAAAGCTAACTTGTCCTACCGAATGAATTCCGCTTAAATAATTTTGTAAGTTCTGTTCAGCACTTCGTGAATTTTCTATCAATCCTAGAAAAATCTCCATTCTCTCTCTTCCTAGTTTTTCCGCATGTAAGTAAGTAGAGCTTAGAAAAAATAAAATAAGGATAATTGGTGATAGTTTCATTTTATTAGACTTAAAAATTTTTTAGATTCAAATTATAAATAAAAAGCTCTGTCATTAGTCAATATTTAACAAGGCTTTCAGTGACTGAATACATCAACTATTTAAGAACTTAATTGAATACTTTGATTCTATTTATCGACTTAACTACAGTTTGCATAGATGATCTTCGATTCGTTATCAATTACAACACTCAGCCGATCATAATGTAAGTCTGCCCTCACAGGTTGACCTATATGGGAAACTCTTACCACTCCAGCATTCGTCATTGTTTTTAATTCTTCTTCACTCGGAAGAGATTGCCCTATAAGCTTTTTAGTATCACTGGGATTGCAATAAGTATCTTTAGGCTTTACTTCTAATGGTTTTTTTATGTTCATTAGTTGAACACCCAACGCTACTTAAAACAATCAAATAACTTAATAGAATTTTTTTCATAACCTACCCTTAGGATTCATTTCTATATTTAATACTCTTGTTTATTTACATCCAATTTCAAATATTCATCTCAAAAATCCCAGCATTTAAGAAATCTTTTATTCAGTAAAAAGTACTATGTACTGTTTTTTAGTTCAAATTGTCCTACAATTATCTTTAAGTCTTACTTTATAACTAAAATCTATTACAGGGATGGAATAACTATGACAAATATCAATGATAGCGAACCTATATCACCTCAATATAGCTTGCGCTTACCTGTAGAGCTTCGCGAAAAACTTACAAATGCAGCAAAGAGCAATTCCCACTCACTAAACAAAGAGATAATTATAAGACTTGAACAGTCATTAATTTTAGAAAAGTGTCCTGAGTGTGTTAAGTACTTACAGACAGTGAAGAACCATGAAAAAATCTTTGAAGAGCAATATAAAATGTTTGAGGAGTTAAGTAAAAACGATACAGAATAAAAGTATGAAAATACGTTTATGCTAAGTCACATATATCCTATGTACAAAAAGTCCACCATTCGATGAGCTTTTGATTTAATTAAAATTAATAGTATGTATTAGCCTTTAAATTCTGCTAATACAAAGTTTTTTACTATTTCATCAAAAGTTGGTTTTAGAAGAGCTTGCTCGCTATTTTTTATAGTTTTATACCAATAACTCGCCGCAACTCCCATACTGAACAAAGCTAACAATTTCATTGCTCACCTCACTTATTGGGAAGAGTGAAACTTAAAGTATCATTCGTGTTTGTAGCGTTCCAACTCGTTTTAGCGAGGTTTCTGTATATATTTTAAGCAATGTGTAATGAAAATTACGCGTTAAAATTTGGCATGCTAGGGTTGGCAAATATTTATTAGTTATTCAATTCCCATTCGATTTCTAATCTTACCCTTTATTCTTTCTGAAAAAGTTTTTTGCTTTTTCAGAATTCGCTCATTGATCGCTTCATTTTCATTAACCCCCATTTCTAAACGTAAATCCTTTTGTAAATCCATAGCCTTCAGGCCATATTGATTCATGAAATCCATTAACTCAAACTGAATTTCCATTCTTTCTTCAGGGTTTGCATACCACCTATCAATCTCATCATTTAAATAAAAAAAATCTTCTGAGAGTTGCATTGTGAAATCCAAAATTTTTTCTTTTGTTTCTGGTTCAGAAATAAAACTTGATTCATGTAAGGATGTTGTTAATTGTCTGTATGAAGCAACAAATCTATCTTTAAACTCTTTCTGTTGGCTATCTATATCTTCGTTATTCTTAATTATTATATAAGAGCTATAAACCAATATAAAACTATACCAATTTCTAATTAGCTCTAAATATATATCCCTTCTAGCTTCTGCTAACTTATCCGCTTTGTGTGCTTTTAAAGTAGAATTTGCTGTAAGTTTTATTGAAATTATTAAAGCTAGGCCACTAATTGCTCCTCCAACTACAGCTGCCCAAAGTGCATAATTAGCTTGAATCTGTGCACCTTGTATTGTTGCTGCTACTGAAATTAGATCATCCATAAGATTTAAAATTTAGTTATTAATAATCATTAATATAATACAAAAAAGCTAACAATATTTTCTAAATATTATAAATGATTAATCTTCTATTACATGACCTTAATTTCACCAATATAAGTTTAAAGAAAGTAATATCTCCTATTTAAAAAACCGCTCCACCACCACATCCCTTTCATCCAGACTATTCGAGCTTAAAATCTGGAACATCAAACCATCAATTAAGTTTAAAACCATGTTGGCATCGGGTTTTAATGCATGGGTTTCTAAACTGAAGACCAAATCAAAAATCTCGTGAAGCAGCCATTTTCTATACTCAATTACCATACGGTAGGCCAGCGGGTAAATCTGTTTAATTTCAAAAATGGCTTTCAGCAAAAGGTAGTACAGACTATTAAAATTGACATGTAAAACAACAATCTCTTTGAGTTTGTCGTTTGAGGTTCGGTAACGACTTGAGTAGATAATTGCCAGTACTTCTTCTTTCAGTCGGCTTTTTTGAAAAGATATGCACCTTTCAACAAGACGCTCTTTTGAGTGAAAGTAGTTGTAAAAAGTGGCTTTAGGAATTTTGGATTTTTTAGCAATGAGGTCTACGCCTGTATTGTGAAATCCATAGATATTGAATAGCTCTATTGCGGTATGAATAACCTGTAATTTTTTGGAAGATGTTTCTAAAGTTGGCATAGTTTTACCGTTATAAATTCTTGTTGTTTCTAAATGAGAGATAAAAGCCATTACCCTTTCTGGGAGAAAAAAAGGCATAGCAAAGCCATAAAGACTGTGCGTGGCACATCTCAAGTTTTATTTTTGCTAAGTTTTAATCGAAATGATTTAAAGTCTGAAAGCCTAACGGCGATCAAACTGCTTTAAAGTGATTTAAGTTGTGTCGTTGTAGATCTTGGCAAAGGCTGCCAATAAATAATGAATGTGCATAGCCAACTCCTTCTATTGGGAGTTCTGCCAAAACATTATAAATTATGGTGGCAGAACGGAAGCAGGTTGACGGACTGGTTTGAACTCCAGCACACCCAAAGGTGTCCCACTCCCGTCCTACCGCAACGGGAGGGAACGGGGTGTGCACACAAAACTATTCCTCAGAAGAAATAATCCTGATGTGGTTCAAAAAACGGTCCGTCAAAACCGACTGGCAATGTAGGCCAGCCCGCAAATGGTAATCTGCAACATTTAAGGTGTCAATGTGAAATTGGCTAGAAATTATTTAATTAATTATTGTTTTTCATTTAATTACACACTTAAGGAATATCTTAAATATTATCTTAATAAAACTCTCCTGCTTTATATATATGTTAACTATTAGGTTTCGATTTGAGTCGTTTTACTACTTGAATAAATAAAATAAAGTGCAATCGCTAAACAAATGAGGGCGCCTCATCTAATGTTGAAGATAATTTAACCAGAGCAGATAATCCCCTTCAATCTATGAAAATGAACGCACGAAGTGAAAAATTAAAAAAGGCCTAAATTCTAAAATTTAAGCCTTTTTGTTTTTAGATAAGAGCTATAGCGTTAACTTAAGATAAAAATTCTTTAATCGTTTCTTGCATACTTGTAGTGGCACGACCAATTAACTGGTGCAGATCTTTGCTATCACTATATAAAGCGTCTTTAGATACGCCTTCATCTGAATCTGCCAAGATACTCGCAAAACCTTCTGGTAAACCCACTTGTATCAAGAGCGCTTTATATTCCTCTTCCGATAAATCTTGGTAAGTTACGTCTTTTTTACTAATTTCACTTGTCCATTTTGCTACATCATCAAGGGTATAACTTGTATCACCAGCTAGTTCATAAACTTTATTTTCATGCCCTTCTTGAGTTAATACCACAGCGGCAGCAGTCGCATAATCTAAGCGTGAAGCAGAAGCAATTTTGCCGTGGTGCGTTGCCCCGAAAATTTTGCCTTGCTCAACTGCTTGTGCAAGCCCCATTGCATAGTTTTCGCTGTACCAGTTATTGCGTAATAATGTATATGCAATATTTGAGGTTTTTAAATATTGTTCAGTCTCAACATGTTCTTGTGCCAATAGAAGCGGTGATGTATCTGCTTTTAATAAACTTGTGTAAACAATGAATTTTACGTTTGCAAGTTTTGCTGCATTAATCACATTTTGATGTTGTACGGTACGTTGACCAACTTCACTCGATGAGATTAATAAAAGCTTATCAATACCTGACAATTGAACCGAAAGTTTATCTGCCTCATGTCCATAATCAAAAGCACGAACTTCGATTCCTTTTGAGCTTAAATCTGTTGCTTTTTCTGGGTTACGAACTAATGCCACAATATTTTTTGCCTCAGTACGTTCGAGTAATTGAGAAATAATAAATTGGCCGAGTTGACCTGATGCACCCGTAACTGCAATACGCATGATGTTCTCCATCTGATGTAGTTGATATCTTTCAATCATCGTAGTACCTTAACTTACTAAAAGTAAGTACTTACCTAAAAGTAAGCTTAGGAACAAATGTAAAGTTTTGTAATTAAGGTGATGAGCGATGAAAGGATATGTTTTTGCAGCAGATTGCCCCTCTCGAAAAATTTTGTTAACGCTGACGAGTCGTTGGAGTGTCTTGATTTTAGTGGCACTTCGAGATCAACGTCTACGCTTTAATGAGTTAAAAAAACTAATTGATGGCATTAGTGAAAAGATGTTGGCACAAACCTTAAAAACGCTTGAGCAAGATGGTTTTATCATGCGTCAGGATTATGCAGAAATACCGCCTCGTGTAGATTATCAACTCACAGACTTTGGACGAGAAGCTTCCGAACGACTTTTTGATTTGACGACTTGGCTTGAAAATAATTTATCCAATTTATTAGAAAATCAGCCGAGTGCAGACATCGTTCAAAATTGACTCGGGAAATAAAAGTATTATCGTATATTAAACATTCAAAGTGGCTTCGCTCACCACTTTATGTTAGTATTATTTTAGTAGTTACTATTGAGTTTATTAAACCGATATGAGTAAAAATAGCAATCTTGAAGTCTGCCCAATCGCTAGAAGTCTTTCTGTTCTAGGTGATGCGTGGAGTATGTTGATTTTACGTGATGCTCATGCAGGTTTTACACGTTTTGATCAGTTTCGTAAAAGCTTAGGTATTGCACCCACCATGCTCACAAAACGGTTATCTGTTTTAGTAGATGAAGGCTTACTTGAAAAAAGACAATATTCTGAACATCCGCCGCGTGAAGAGTACCTATTAACTCAAGCGGGTAAAGATTTTTTACCAGCTTTATTTGTGATTGGCGCATGGGGCAGAAAATATAAGCCCTTTGAACAACCTGAAAAAATGGTAACTTTTCTGGATGCAGAACAAGGCACTGAAATTAAACCGATTGTGATTGATCAAAACACTGGTGCCGAAATTGGTACTCGCCCTATTCGCCAAAAAAGCGAATAATATTTAAATAAAAAGCACTCAATTAGAGTGCTTTTTATTGTGCTTATTTTAAAGTAAATCAGCTATTTTGCTCGACTACGTTGGGTTGCATAAGTTCCCCAACCACTACGTAAAATTGATTTAATAAATGCCCATAAACCACTTTCATGAGGTTTTGGTTCTTTACCTTTACCCATGCGTTTTAATTGTTGGGTGTACCAAAGTACTTCCATAACCCCCAAACTATCGACCTTCTTAATGCCTGTTTTAATAGGATGTACCGACTGAAGACCATTTTTGCCTGCCAGCAAAAGTTTGGGTACATCAGGTTCAATTGTCATAATTCTTGCAATCCCAATAACATCACATGCCTGAGACTGCAAAGCTTGATTCATGCCTTCTACAGTTTTAAAACCACCTGTAACCATCAGCGGCGTTTTTACGAGTGTTCTCACTTTTTCTGCGAAATCAATAAAGAAAGCTTCACGTGCAATAGTCGATGCTTTTTGTGGCGCTTTGGCTACTCCTGACTCATAAGTACCACCTGAAATTTCTATAAGGTCGATACCTGCATCCGCTAAAGCCTGAATTGTTTCTAATGAGTCTTGTTCGGTAAAGCCGCCTTTTTGAAAGTCTGCCGAGTTAAGCTTAATCGCAACGGGAAACTCTTTACCGACTTGTTTGCGGATTTCTGCATAAACTTCCATTAAAAAACGACGGCGTTTTTCAGGTGTACCGCCCCATTCATCATTTCTTAAATTATGTAAAGGCGATAAAAACTGATTTATTAGATAACCATGTGCAGCATGAATCTCGACACCACTAAACCCAGCCTTTTTACATATGGCAGCGGTACGACCAAAACGCTGAATAATATCGATAATCTCTGCATGTGTAGCTTCATCAGGCGTCGCAAATAAAGATTGCATTTCTAGCCCAAACGGCACTGCCGATGCAGAAATAGTACGGACATTTAACCCTTTGGTTGACTGTTTGCCCGGATGATTTAACTGTGCCCATAACTGAGAACCTTGCTCGGTCACCGATTTTGCCCATTTTTGTAAAATCGCAAAATCACGTTCATCTTCAACAACCACATTACCCGGCTCACCCAAGGCACGTCGATCAACCATAATGTTGCCACTGATGATCATCCCAATTCCTGATGCCGCCCAACGCTGATATAACCGAACATGTTTTTCGGTTGGATTATTTGAATAGGTGGCTAAGGTTTCACTGGTTGAAGCCTTGGCTAGTCGGTTTGGAATGCTGAAGCCATTTGGTAACGTTAAAGGCTGATTTAAAAGATTGGTTTTTAATTGCAGTTGAGTCATGGTCTTATCTCACACAGTTGCATTTATTCATCTAAAAACTGAATTGCATGCTTTACAAAGCGTTCAGGGTATTGAAATTGAGCGCCATGTCCTGCATCTGGATAGATAAATAGCTGCGCGTTTGGGATGTTAAGTGCCATGTGATAGGCGTTGATGGTCGGAATCATCACATCATCGACACCATTTAAAATGAAAGTAGGTTGTTTAATCTCACGTAAATGTGCAAATGGATCTTGTTCATCAAGCTTAGGTAAAAAATGCATATTGGCTTCGATCTGTGCCTGCATGACTTCAACTGAGCTTGGTGTATCTTGATCTTTGCGCTCATGGCGACGTTGCCAAAATTCATGCCCCGCTTGAATAGCAGCTTCAGATCGGCCAAAAAATAAAAAGAGAAAGTCTTCTTCAGATGGCATAGCAGTTGTTGCATGCTTCAATACCAATGCAGCCACTTCTTGGTCGTCACCGCGTGGTTTACCGCCTCTTGGCCCTGTACCTAAAAGCATCAGCTTTCTTACAAGTTCAGGATGACGGCGTACTAAGTCTTGTGCCTGAAACCCACCGAGTGAAAAGCCTAATAAATCAACTTGTTTTAAGCCTAATGCACGAATGACTGCGGCTGCATCATCTGCCATATCTTCAATACGGGTACGAGGCTGATCTGTAGATGAAGCAACCCCTCGACCGTTAAACAAAATGACTTCACGATCTTGTGCCAAACCATTGGTAATGATTGGGTCCCAATTGTCTAAACCGCCTCGAAAGTGCTGAAGAAAAAATAGTGGTGGTTGCCCTGTGTTTGAGTTACCCCATCGACGATAGGCAAATTTTGCTCCATCTACTTCAATGAATTGGGTTTCGGCTGTTTGGTGTGTAATTGTTGTCATCTTCATTGTCCTAAATTTAAGTTTCTGATTAAGCTAATTTTTATTTAGCTAAAAACGTGAGGGATTGTTTTACGAAATCATCATGAAACTGAAAAATTCCACCATGACCTGCATCTGGATAGATGACGAGTGAGCTATTCGGCAAACGTTTTGCCAAATCATAGGTGTTCACGGTTGGGACCATTCGGTCATGATCACCATTGGCAACAAGAACAGGTTGTTGAATCACAGAAAGGTCGGAAGGTTTTTTACTTCCCCATTTTTTGAGTGCTTTAAGCTGGGCACGATATGCAGCAATGGTGATTTCTTTATCGCGGTTTTCGGTACGTTCATTAATACGTTGAATAAACTGTTTTGCGGCAGCTTTACCATTTTCTGTACGCGTGAAGAAAAGATAAACCTTAGGGTCTTGTCCACTCACCATTCCACGGACTAAATCCCAATTAGAAATTCGTCCTACGGTACTAATGCCTGTACCGCCCGCAGGGCCAGTTCCCGACAAAATCATTTTTCGAATCAAATTCGGCTGTTTTAGAGCAATCTCTTGTGAAATCATGCCGCCCATCGAGAAGCCAAATAAATCAACTTGCTTAAAGCCTTTTGCTTGAATAAAAGTAATCGCATCATCTGCCATTTGCTCAATCGACTGGGCTGGTTTACCTGTAGAAGCACCAACACCACGATTATCAAACACCACAACATGATGTTTAGCTGCAATTCCATCAATAATTCGTGGGTCCCAATTATCTAGAACAGCCGCCAAGTGATTTAAGAAAATGACAGGCGTTCCACCGTTTTGTTGACCATATTCTCGGTAAGCGAAGTTAACCCCACCTGCACTAATAAATTGAGTGGGTACATTCTTCCAATTTGTATCTTGCTCGGCGTTTTGCCCTGCTTGCGGATTGCTAGCTGCACTTGATGACACTTTATGTGCCTGAATTGATGGTTCATTAAAAGAAACCGATGGCACAACCTCTGCCTGAGTTAAGGGAGCGCTGAAAACAGATAACGCCGTCAAACTCATAGCAACTGTATTTAATAAAAACTTCATTTCTCTGATCCTCAAATTTAATTCATTGATCTGATTCATCTGTTTTTTATGAGTGATCTTTCGAAGGGAGAAAAGATAAAAAACAGATTAAGTATCGATTTAGTACTAACTATACGATCATAAAATTCTTTTGTCACTATCTTTTTAGTAGTAACTATTTTATTTTTAGATTATGATGAAAAAATCAAGCCAGAATTGATTGGTTCAGGTGACAAAGTTTAAGTAAGGAACATGATATGACCAGCAAAGTAGTTCTCATTACAGGTGCATCTTCGGGTATTGGGTTAGCAACCGCAGACCTTTTACATGAGGCGGGATTTATTGTTTATGGCACAAGCCGACAAGCAAAAAACTCATCAAACTATAAATTTCATCTGATTGAGTTAGATGTAAATCAAAATGACTCGGTCACTCAAGCCATTGAAAAAGTAATAGCAAATGAAGGCCGAATTGATGTCTTAATTAACAATGCTGGGTTTGCAATATCGCCTGCTGGTGCTGAAGAAAGCTCAATGCAACAAGCACAAGCTATTTTTGATACTAACTTTTTCGGTGCCGTTCGAATGACTCGCGCAGTTATTCCGCACATGCGTCAGAAAAAATCAGGACTTATTTTAAATATCAGTTCAATTCTTGGACTTGTGCCTATGCCTTTTGGCGCTCTTTATTCGGCCTCTAAACATGCACTTGAAGGTTATTCTGAGTCTTTAGACCACGAGCTAAGATCACAAGGAATTCGTGTGTCTTTGATTGAACCTGCTTATACGAATACTTCTTTAGGAGTAAACTTACTTGAAGCAGACAATAAAGTTTCTTTTTACGATCAAACGCGTGAAAAGCTACACAAACAAATGATTAACGCTATGAATAAGTCAGATGACCCAAGTGTGGTTGCCCATACCATTTTAAATGTCATTGAGAGTCAACATGTTGTACCACGTTACACAGCAGGCAAAACTGCAAAAAGCTTAAAAGCATTACGACGCTTTGCTCCTGTAAAAGTCTTTGACAAGTTAATTCAGCGAAGCATGAAGGTGTAGTACAGAACAAAAATCTAAAACATTAAAAATTTCAAAAAATAGAGGTTCCAAATGAAAGCAGCTTATATAACCCGCTACGGCAATATTAGTGATGTGCAGGTCGATGAACAGCCTAAACCATCTGTGTCAGAAAATGCGGTACTTGTTAAAGTTCATGCAGCCAGTATTAACCCTCTCGACATACGAATTTTAGATGGTGATTTTAAGGCAATTCTGCCCGTTCCATTTCCTTTCATCTTAGGCAATGATTTTGCAGGTACAATTGTAGAAGTAGGCTCGAAGATTTCTCAGTTTAAAGTCGGAGATGAAGTCTATGCCAAGACCGATCTGAATGGTGCTTTTACTGAATATACGGTCGTTCAAGAGTCTTCGCTAGCGCTTAAACCGCAAAATATTTCGATGGAACAGGCAGCAGCTCTACCTTTAGTTGCATTGACCTCTTGGCAAGCACTGGTTGAAATTGCAAAAGTTAAAGCTGGTCAAAAAGTGCTTATTCATGCAGGTTCAGGTGGCGTGGGTTCAATTGCAATTCAACTTGCTAAGTCTCTTGGCGCTACGGTTGCAACCACAACCAGTGCCAAAAACAGTAGTTGGGTGAAAGAGCTAGGCGCCGACATCATCATTGACTATAAAACAATCGACTTTGAGCAAGAGCTTAAAGACTACGACGTAGTTTTAGATACACAAGGCGGAAAAACCTTAGAAAAATCGTTAAATGTAGTTAAACGTGGTGGACGTCTTATTAGTATTTCAGGACCGCCTGATCACGCTTTTGCAGAAGCAATTAATCCGAACTGGTTTCTAAAATGTGTTATCCCGCTTTTAAGCTGGTCAATTCGGCATAAAGCAAAGAAACGCGGCATTACTTATACATTTTTATTTATGCAGCCAAATGGTCAACAGCTTTCAAAAATTACTGAACTGGTAGAAGCTGGAAAAATTAAACCTGTAGTTGACCAAACTTATGATTTTTTCCAAATCAAAGAAGCACTCCAATATGTAAATGCTGGCCGATCAAAAGGGAAAGTGGTGTTAAATATAGCTGAACTTTGAGCATTTATTTAAATAAAAAGCACTACGAATAATTGAATAACTAAAGGCCTTAGTTACTCGACTATTCGTAGTAAGTTTATAAAATGCTAGAGAGCTAAATGATTCATCCTCTCTAACTCACGGATTAAACCAGAGTGATCAAGCTCACCGTCTCCGGCATTGAGCATATTTTCAAACAATTTACTGACTTGTTGGGCAATAGGTAAATCCAATTCAAGCGATTTGGCATAGTTAACGGCTGTATCAATATCTTTATACTGGTTTTTAGCTGTTCCACCCGGTTTAAAATTTCGCGTTAAGATACGTTCACCATGCTGCTGCAAAATCGGAGAGTCTGCAAAACCACCCGTTAATGCTTGCTTGAGTTTTACAGGGTCAGCTCCTGCTTTAGTGGCAAGTAATAACCCTTCGCTTACGGTTGCAATGGTGGTAGCCACAATCATTTGATTGACGAGTTTTGCAAGCTCGCCACAGCCTGCAGCACCGACCAAAATGGGCCTGCCCATAGCTTTTAATATATTTTCAGCCTGTTCAAAGCTAGAAAGCTCTCCCCCCACCATAATTGCCAAACTTGCATTTTGTGCGCCTTTTTCTCCGCCAGAGACTGGAGCATCTAAATAGCGAAGTGATCGCTCTTTGCATTTTTCACTTTGTGTTTTAGCAACTTCAACGGGTATCGAACTCATAACAATTACGGTGCTTTCGGGTTTTAACTGCGAAACGGCCCCGTGTTCTTTAAACAAAATTTCATCACATGTTTTTCCGTCACTGAGCATACAAATCAGAAAATCTACTTCTTTACCGACTTGTTCAAGTTCAAAGCAAACTTCTGCACCAGCGTCTTTTAAAATATCTGCTTTAGATGGGGTTCTGTTCCAGACCTTGAGTTGATGTCCTGCTTTTAATAAATTCATGGCCATCGGCATACCCATGATGCCTGTACCAACAAATCCAATGCTAGCCATTATTTCATCTCCGTAGCAGTTCGAACTTTGAATTGCTGTTGTTCTGCTTTTAAGCTATTCGATTTTAGCTTTGCCAATAGCAGCAATCCCAAACCTCCCATAGCGACAAATCCTGCAATGGCAAGGAATGCGACCGTATAGGTTCCCGTAGTTGTATATAAATAACCTGTTAAATATGGACCAGTAAAACCACTTAAGTTGCCAACAGAGTTAATTAACCCAATTCCAGCTGCGGCACCCACACCCGTTAAAGTCTGACCAGGAATGGTCCAGAAAATGTTAATTGCGCTAAAAACACCAATCGCAAGAAAAATAAAGCCCACAATAATTGCCCACGGTTGGTTTACAATTAATGCAATCGCAATTGCTAATGCAGCCATAAGTGCAGCACAAGCACCATGTTTATAACGCTCTTGTTTACGGTCTGAACGGCGGCTCCATAAAACCATACCTACGGCTGCAAATGCATATGGAATTGCAGTGAGTAAACCATTTTGTATCAGACTAATTTCCATACCGAACGTGTTTCTGAATGACTCTAAAACACTTGGTAAAAAGAAGAACATCGCATTTGAACCAGATGTAATTCCAAAATAAACAATTGCCATAATCCAAACTAATGGGTTTTTAAATACTTGTTTAATCATTTCTCCTTTGGTTAAAGCCGCTTCTGTAGATTGCTCTTTTTCTCTTTCTTCACGCTCAAGCGTGGTCATTAACCATTGACGCTGCTCTGCTGTTAACCACTCGGCCTCTTTAGGGTTGTTGGTTAAATATTTTAAGCAAACCAAGCCTAAAATTATTGAAGGAATACCTTCCAAAATATACATTAAGCGCCAGCCTTCATAGCCAATGGTATTGCCCCATTGCATAAGACCGACTGAAATTGGCGCCCCAATAATTTGAGCAATTGGTAATCCAAGATAGAACGTTGCAAAAACACGAGCGCGATATTTTGCAGGAAACCACAAGGTTAGATAAAAAATAACGCCTGGAAAGAAACCTGCTTCCGCAATACCGAGTAAAAACCGTAAAACAATAAACTGCGTGCCGCTATGAATAAAACCCATGAGTCCAGCAATAATTCCCCAAGTAATCATGATTCGGGCAATCCAGATCCGGGCTCCAAAGCGATGAAGCAAAATATTACTCGGCACTTCGGCAATAAAATAACCTAGAAAAAAAACACCCGCACCTAGACCAAAAATAGTTTGAGTAATGCCAAGTGCATCATTCATGTGTAACGCAGCAAAACCAATATTGGTTCTGTCTAGAAATGCCATAATGAATAAAATAATGAGAAACGGGATGATTCGACTCGAAACACGTTTAATTGTCTGCTCTTCAAGAGCAGTTACATTCTTGATATCTTCCATAATAACTCTCACATCAATTGGCGATCACTGCCATTAATTTTGGGTATCTTCTATATGTGCCTGAATGACGCTTTCAAAATTTTCATCCGCTTGGAAACCTAAAGATTCGGCATATTCAGCTTTCACCTGAACGGGCCAACTTTTAACAATACGTTGAATGGTTTGGTCTTCTTGCCATTGCACTAAATCGGTTGCTTGCTTTCCCGCCACCTTTTCAAGCGCTTCAAGCATTTCTTTAACCGTTACGGTTAATCCTGGTAAGGGAATAATTCGATTGTCTTGAAGTACATCTGTCGAAATGGTGGCAGCCTTAATCATTGATTCGACACAGCGCCGTGGTGAAGTAACAAAAACGGGAGTATCTGACGGTACTGGGCAAACTGCCGTTTCGCCTTTTAACGGTTCACGAATAATTGAACTAAAAAATGTAGATGCCGCTTTATTGGGTTTACCGGGACGAACCACAATGGTCGGCAGTCTTAAAATACGGCCATCAATAAAGCCTTTTCTTGAATAATCTGAAACAAGTAACTCACCTACCGCTTTTTGCATGCCATAAGAAGACTTTGGTGTAACCACCGTCTCATCTGTCACAACGTCTGGTAATTGACCACCAAATACCGCACAACCACTGGCAAAAATGACGCGAGGTCGTGTCTGTTTTTTTCTTAATTCTTCTAATAAATTTAAAAGTCCATACAGGTTAACATCCATTCCTAAGTCAAAATCAGCTTCTGCTGCTGAACTGACTACGGCAGCCAAGTGCCACACCACATCAATATTTTCTGTAATATTTGCCACGGTGTTTTTATCGGTAATATCACCTACAATCACTTCAATTTTCGGGTCTTGCGGTACATCTTCACCATTAAATGCATCAAACAGAATAACTTTATTGATGGTTTTAGGTTGACCACCATCCAAAGTGAGGCTACCGGTTTTTAGAATCTCTTTAGCGATTTGTTTTCCAATAAAACCAGTTCCGCCAGTGATTAGTACATTCATACAGAGGTCCTTTCTTAGTTTTTATTCACTTAAAAACTTTTGTAATTGTCGTGAATTAAACGATAAGGAGTCCAAGCAATAATTTCCAATGAATAATTTCTAAATATTGATAACTTTTTAATATCAGTTTTACATAGTTGTAACCTCAAAATAACTCGCTATTTTTTCTTATTTTTTAATTAAAAAGCCCCAAATATTTTCATGATTTGAGGCCTATTGTTTTACTTACGTTTAGCGTTCTTTAATAGAATATCGATAAAGGCCGAGGCAATGTCGGAAACTGGCTCATCTTTACGTGTCAAAATTCCATAATCTTGTGCATCTAAAATAAGATCCGTTTCTAAAATCTGTAAATGCCCCTCTTTCACCTGATCAATCACCATGGCTTCTGGCAACATTCCGACCATTGGCGCACCTTTTAAGATCTGTAAAAAGGTCTGCATGGACATGGTATTTACCGTATTTAAAGGTATTTTTACTTTTGCTCGCGCAAATGCACCTTCCATACGCTCTCGAATTGGGGTGCCTTTAGGATAGAGTACCCACGGCCAATTTAATAATTCGTCTAAGGTACAAAACTTTTTCTGGGCACATGGGTGAGCACTATTCACAACAATACAAAATGGCTCTGGCCCTAAGGGTTGAAAATTGAAAAACTGGCTTTGTGTTACATTGGTAAAACGGCCTATAGCTAAATCTAAAGTATGTTCGCTTAACATTTCCATTAAATGGTCACTGGTCTGTTCAACTACATCGATAGAAAGTAGCGGCCATTTTTTCTTAATCTCAATAATCGAGTTAGGAATGACCACTGCGGTTGCCGCAAAGATGCCCCCTACCTTTAAAAACCCGTGACCGCCCAACCGTAAAATTTCAATGTCTTCGACAAAATGCTTTGCGTCATTTAAAACGCGTTGCGCATAGCGGATGACATGCTCCCCCAAAGCAGTGACCGGCATATTTCGGGGTAATCGTTCAAAAACCTGAAAACCTAGCAGGCTTTCAATTTCTTTTAGCATTTTACTCACCGCAGGTTGACTTAAGTTCATCTGCTCGGCCGCTAAATGCATGTTATTGGTTCGTGCCAAAGTTTCCAACAAAACCAAATGTTTGAATTTCAACCAGTTATTTAAGCTTGCGTAAGTCAAATCCGCCATTTATAAAAATCCTTTTCGATAACTTTTCGTTATTAATAATTAAATTATTACGATTGGTGTTTATTAAATAAGAAACATATCATGATTTCAAATAAAAGAAGGATGCTTTAAATGAACTTTACGTTAAATTCCCAGAACTCATTACCAGATGATACGACCCAAGGATGTTTAATTGGTCGTGCATGGATTCCAAATCAAATTTCAGGTCCATCACCTATTATTTTAAAAGGCGATCAGGTTTTTGATATTTCAGCAAAGTTCAACACCATTTCGGAACTGCTCGAAAGTTCAGACCCTTTAAAAGCTTTATCTGAAATTGAAGGAAAATTGGTTGGCTCAATTGATGAGTTATTTGCAAATACGGTGGCTGAACCAGATACAAACAAAGCGTACTTTTTAGCCCCTATTGATTTACAAGTGATTAAGGCGGCTGGGGTCACCTTTGCAGCAAGCATGTTAGAACGCTTGATTGAAGAACAAGCTGGAGGCGATGCGCAAAAAGCTCAATCCATTCGTGAAGTGGTACAAAATGTGATTGGCGATAATTTAAAAACAATTGAACCCGGCTCGGAAAAAGCCCTTCAACTCAAAGAATATTTAATTGAACAAAAAATGTGGTCTCAATACCTTGAAGTCGGTATTGGCACAGATGCAGAAATTTTTACTAAAGCACCTGTTTTAGCAGCCGTGGGCACTGGTCAAAATATCGGTATTCATCCTAAGTCTGAGTGGAATAATCCAGAGCCAGAAGTGGTATTAGTTGCAAATAGTCACGGTAAAATTTTAGGCGCGACTTTAGGCAATGACGTTAATTTACGGGACTTTGAAGGTCGCAGTGCTTTGTTATTAAGTAAAGCAAAAGATAACAATGCATCGTGTGCAATTGGTCCTTTTATTCGTCTTTTTGACTCTACCTTTAGTTTAAATAACATTCGTGCTTGCGATGTTGAATTGCAAATTCAGGGTACAGATAACTTTGTGCTCAATGGCATTAGCTCTATGTCTCAAATTAGCCGTGACCCTGAAGATTTAATTCAGCAAACGCTGAATGAAAATCACCAATATCCAGACGGTTTTGTTTTATTCCTAGGCACTTTATTTGCACCTACCCAAGATCGGGAACAAGCTGGTGCTGGCTTTACGCATAAGGTCGGAGATGTCGTCCGTATTCATTCGCCTAAACTTGGTACTTTATACAACACGGTCATGACCAGCGACAAAGCAACGCCGTGGAATTTTGGAATAAATGCATTAATGCGTAATTTGAAGCAACGCGAATTATTATAATTTTCACGTATTATTGGTCAGTTGAATCGTAAGATTCATCTCGTGAAAAAAATTAAATTTCAAAAAGTATGAGTGAAGGATCTAAAAATGAATGATCAAGATAAACGGATTTTTTTACGTAGCCAAGAATGGTTTGATGATCCTACACATGCTGACATGACAGCGCTTTACGTTGAACGTTATATGAACTATGGGTTGACCCGTGCCGAGCTACAGTCGGGTCGACCTATTATTGGCATTGCACAGACCGGTAGTGATTTAACCCCCTGTAACCGACATCACAAAGAACTGGCTGAACGCGTTAAAGCAGGCATCCGTGATGCGGGCGGTATTCCGATGGAATTTCCGGTTCACCCAATTGCAGAACAGTCGCGCCGTCCGACTGCTGCACTCGACCGGAACTTAGCTTATTTAGGTTTAGTTGAAATATTACATGGCTATCCACTCGATGGCGTAGTCCTAACAACCGGCTGTGATAAAACCACACCTGCCTGCTTAATGGCAGCCGCGACAACCGATTTACCTGCCATCGTTTTATCTGGCGGCCCAATGCTAGACGGTCATTTTAAAGGTGAATTAATCGGTTCTGGCACAGTGCTTTGGCATGCCAGAAATTTACTAGCCACGGGTGAAATTGACTATGAAGGCTTCATGGAAATGACGACTTCGGCATCACCTTCGGTTGGACATTGCAACACCATGGGCACCGCACTTTCAATGAATGCCTTGGCTGAAGCTTTAGGCATGTCTTTACCCACATGTGCAAGCATTCCCGCGCCGTATCGCGAACGTGGGCAAATGGCCTATATGACAGGCAAAAGAATTTGTGAAATGGTCTTAGAAGATTTACGCCCCTCTAAAATCATGACCAAACAATCATTTGAAAATGCCATTGCAGTAGCGTCTGCTCTAGGTGCGTCTAGTAACTGTCCTCCTCATTTAATTGCGATTGCTCGCCACATGGGCATTGAGCTGAGTTTAGAAGACTGGCAACGCGTTGGAGAAAACATTCCACTCATTGTGAACTGTATGCCTGCGGGTAAATATTTAGGTGAAGGCTTTCACCGCGCTGGTGGCGTTCCTGCGGTTATGTATGAGTTGCAAAAATCTGGTGTTTTACATGAAGACTGTGCATCGGTCAGCGGTAAAACAATGGGTGAAATTGCTAAAAATGCAAAAACTTCAAACGCAGATGTCATTTTTCCATATGAACAACCATTAAAACATGGTGCAGGTTTTATTGTGCTGAGCGGTAATTTCTTTGACAGTGCCATTATGAAAATGTCTGTGGTAGGTGAAGCATTTAAAAAAACCTATTTATCTGACCCTAATAGTGAAAATAGCTTTGAAGCAAGAGCAATTGTTTTTGAAGGCCCCGAAGACTACCACGCACGAATTAACGACCCTGCACTAGAAATTGACGAACGCTGTATTTTGGTCATTCGAGGCGCTGGAACAGTGGGTTATCCGGGCAGTGCCGAAGTTGTCAATATGGCTCCTCCGGCACAGTTGATTAAAAAAGGAATTGACTCACTACCTTGCTTGGGAGATGGCCGTCAAAGTGGAACCTCTGCCAGCCCTTCTATTTTAAACATGTCACCAGAAGCAGCGGTAGGCGGTGGAATTGCGTTATTAAAAACCGATGATCGATTGCGCATTGATTTGAACAATCGCTCTGTCAATGTGCTTATTTCTGATGAAGAGTTAGAAAAACGCCGGCAGGAATGGCAGCCGACTGTCTCTGTCTCTCAAACCCCTTGGCAAGAAATGTATCGCAATATGGTCGGTCAATTATCTACTGGCGGTTGCTTAGAACCCGCGACTTTATATATGCGCGTGGTCAACCAAAATAATCTGCCACGGCACTCTCATTAATCTCAGGATATTTATTATGGTCATTGGACACAACTTTATTGGCGGTTCACGTAGTGCACAAAGTTCGACTTTATTAAAAAGTGTGAATGCAACAACGGGCGAAACTTTAGCTTATGAGTTCCACCATGCAACCGAACAAGAAGTGAATCTGGCCTGCGAAGCAGCAAGTCAAGCCTTTAAGACTTACCGTCATACTTCGCCTGAACAGCGTGCTACTTTTTTAGAAAATATTGCTGATGAACTTGATGCATTAAGTACATATTTTCTAGAAATTGTCTCGCAAGAAACTGCTTTACCACTTGCACGTTTACAAGGTGAGCGTGGCCGTACCAGTGGGCAAATGCGTTTATTCGCCAAAGTGTTGCGCCGTGGTGACTTTTTAGGTGCCCGTATTGATACTGCTTTGCCGGATCGCCAGCCTTTACCTCGTCCAGACTTGCGCCAGATTAAAATTGGTGTTGGCCCTGTGGCAGTCTTTGGTGCAAGTAACTTTCCACTCGCTTTTTCAACTGCAGGTGGTGATACAGCTTCTGCACTAGCCGCGGGTTGTTCTGTAGTGGTTAAAGCGCATAGTGGTCACATGGCTACAGCGGACTTTGTAGCGCAGGCAATTGAACGTGCTGTCGAAAAATCAAATATGCCTAAAGGCGTATTTAACATGATCTATGGTAATGGTGTAGGTGGACCACTGGTTAAGCATCCTTTAATTCAGGCGGTTGGTTTTACTGGTTCACTCCACGGTGGCAGAGCTTTATGTGACATGGCAGCAGCCCGTCCACAACCGATTCCAGTCTTTGCGGAAATGAGCAGTATTAACCCGATGCTGATGTTGCCAGAAGCCTTGAAAAACCGTGGTGAGAAAATCGCACAGGACTTGGCAGATTCAGTTGTTCTGGGCTGTGGTCAGTTCTGTACCAATCCGGGTTTAATTTTAGGTATTAAATCGGCCGAGTTTAGCCAGCTCATTCGCAACCTAACCAATATTATGGGTGGTAAACCTGCACAGACTATGCTCAATGCCGGAACATTAAAAAGCTATACTGCTGGTCTTGAGCACTTAACCCAACACCAAGGTATTGAACACTTGGCAGGTCAAGCCCAGCAAGGCAATCAGGCGCAGCCACAATTGTTTAAAGCTGATGTTGAGCTGTTACTGGCAGGTGATCAGCTTCTACAAGAAGAAATCTTTGGTCCGGCAACTGTCATCATTGAAGTTAAAGACAAAACCCAGCTTCTGCAAGCCTTACAAAGCATGAATGGTCAGCTCACTGCAACTTTAATTGCTGATGAAGCAGACTTAATCGAGTTTGCAGATGTCGTTCCTGTGCTAGAAGAAAAAGCAGGCCGATTACTCATAAACGGTTATCCAACGGGTGTTGAAGTATGTGATGCCATGGTACACGGCGGGCCATACCCAGCAACTTCAGATGCACGAGGCACTTCAGTTGGAACCTTGGCAATCGATCGTTACTTGCGCCCAGTGTGCTACCAGAACTATCCGCAAAGTTTATTGCCAGAAGCTTTAAAAGACAGCAATCCGTTACAGATTTTAAGGCTGGTGAATGGTGAAATGACTAGAGATTCTTTATAAATTTAACCGAAATTTATATTAAATCTCATGTCATTTTCTGACATTTAAACGAATAAAAGCCCTCTACTAAATAGAGGGCTTTATGTGTAAAGCATTAATAATTATTTTTAGCTTATCTTTTCTTTTTCATCTGCTCGTTTCAAATTTCCTCTCTGTCAGACGGGCCAAACCATTGCTTCAATATTTGAACCAATAGTTCAGAATCAGGTTCTCCACTATCGCTTACCCATGCAACAAAGCCATCAGGACGAACGAATACCGCACTTAAACCGAGTTGGTCTTTAGCCTTACTAGCAATATAGGAAACTCGATTATTCCAAGGCTTTACTGCTGTTTGAAGTAAAGTGAGCCCATTAAAATCTAAAAGTACTGCCTTACCTCCGCTTAATCGTTCACCTAGCGTTGTTCCATAAGTTAACTCAAAATCTGGTGCACTACGTCCAACAAGCGGATGTTGATCACCCAAATCATAACGAAGAGAAACGCCCCATGCTTGTTCCGCAAAATACGTTGCACCATCAGATGTACCGATCAAACTACGAATAATTTTTTCAAGTGCACGTGAAGCTGGCTCTGAGCGCATAAGTGCCACCTGAGCCCTTGACCAATCCAGAATTTGTGCGCCCACTGGATGTCGTTCAGTAAAGTAACTGTTGAGCAAATCATCTGGTGTTTTACCTCGGATGATTGATGCTAGTTTCCATCCAAGATTCATTGCATCACCCAATCCGAGGTTAAGACCTTGACCGCCTAGCGGGGAATGAATATGTGCGGCATCACCAGCCAGTAAAACACGCCCATTACGATAAGATGCAGCTTGATAAGCACGATCTGTCCACGTTGATACAATATTAAGTTTTTTAATTTTCACATTGGTTTCAGTGACTTTTTGCAATACAGTTTGCACATGCTCTTGGCTAAGCTGTTGCGTACGATGGGAAGTCCCGCCATCAAAATCAACCATTGTAATGAAGTCTGGTTTTTTATAAGTAAACATACCCGTAGGTGTGTAATGACGGCCAGAGACAAGTATATCTGGATCGACAAGTTCGGCTTGAATTGTATAGCCCGTGAACTCAGCATTCGTACCAATAAATTCAAAACCACCTTTTTTTCGTACTATGCTGCGCCCACCATCACATCCTATAAGCCAACGTGCAGAGAACACTTCACCTGAGGCGTGAACAATCACATCGTCTTCAGATTGCTTGAAACTTTCTATGCAAAACCCACGCTTAATAATGACTCCCAATGATAACGCCCGTGCAGTCAAAACTGATTCGAAATGCTGCATCTCGACAGCCATGCCTGCACTGGCAGGGTTTGGTAGACGATATGTCCATTTTGAGGTATCAATCTTTTCCTGAAAAAACTGGATGCCTGCAAAGTGTCCACCTGGGCGGCCTTGTTGTTCATTTACGGCTGTATTTATAGGGATATTACCTTTATCAAACTGTACTGGTGTAATTTCTTTTAATAATCCACGACGATAAAGCACTTCGACAGTAGGTACAGAAAGACCACGCATTCCAAATGGAAGCTGTTTTAGGGCTGCACTCGGACTTTCATTTTGCTCCAATACCAATACTGAAATATTTGCAAGGCGCAGTTCACAGGCAAGGAATAAACCAACAGGACCCGCACCAGCTATAATTACGTCATATGCATTGGGAGAATGGCTATACATACACTACCTTTTGTGAATATTTATATAAAGAAAATAGCAGATGGGAACTTTAATTAATAGCTGCTCACCATTGAAACCCTACTAAAGTAAATCTATACCCTTAATATACTGCACTAATAATTCACCAATTTAGTAATTTTTCTTTTTTACGCCTATTGCGTATTAATAGCTCACTTAGTTTAGATAAATTTTAAATTTCATAAATTATCTCATACTGACCATTTAATTCTTCTCTTAAAGATTTAAACAACTCCTCTCCTAATAGTTGGAATTTTTTTTCATCCCCTATGGATTTAAAACCAGAATTAATAGGATCATCTAAACATAAAGTTTCATCATACATATCAGACCATAAGATAAGCTTATCTATTAATACCTTTGGTATTGGTAAATCTTCTGGATTTAAATTAGCTACTAAACCAAGTTCATCATATTCCTATAAAGGATAACATTGATAATCTGGCATTAATTTAATTAATTTTTTCACTTAATCATTCTCTACTTTTATAAAAAACCTATCTAAAATTGATAGGCTTTTTTAAATTACTCTATCTCACTAAAGAAAGTACATTTCTCTATTTTAATAAAAATCCTGATTTTTTCTTTTCTTTCAACTTTTAAATCAGGATAAATAACGAGAAAATTGCTCCTTTACTATTATAGACTCTGATGGTAAAGAAACCTCTTCAGGATAACTTTTAACTCCCTTAATTAAAAAAAATCCTAACTCTAAAGAATCCTTCTGCATCTATTTGTGTTGAAAGTAAACCACCTTCTATAATGAAGGTATATTCTTATTTTTAGCTAACGCCTCTTTTATTGCTTTTCTTGAGTTGATAATAAACCCATATTTTTCTTTACAGAGAACTGCGTTAACTGAACATACTGCCGCTAATTCTTTATCTTGATTTAATGAAAGTTCTTTATATTTTTCTAATACCTGATCACAAGTATTTTTTGCTTTACAACTTCCCATTTCCTGATCAAATTGTTTAATTTGTTGTGCTGTTAAGTAATTATTCTCTACTGCATTTTACCCAATCACACCAGCCAACTGTGCATTCGATGCTAAATCACCAACTGTTCCACCAACTACAACCCAAATCGCTGCGGTCAAATCTCGTATATCTGATTTAACATTTTCCGGTAATAGATTCGCATCAAACTCGCCCGTCTCTGGATTAATTGCGGTTTTGCCATCATTGTATTGATTTGCAATGTAATCTGCTATATCTCTTATAAAAAAAGCCTATCTAAAATTGATAGGCTTTTTAGGATCTAGTCATTACTGAACAATCATGCTAAATACAACTACTCATGTAAATCTCTAAAGCTTTTCTGAAATCATTAACCAATTTTTTTGATTATCCTAACTCACATCTATTTAAAATACTTCAAATCTTCGGGAAAGGGTGATCTTTCAAATAATTTTCTACTTCGATCATCTCTAATCCTTTAACACTATTTTCAAGCCATTTATTAAAATAATCTATATACCATCTATATACCTTTCCATCCCCATCAACCACTACCTGATCAGTATCACCAAACTTTTGTAAAAAACGAATATGGTGTACTGAAAGAGTATATTGCTCAATTTCATCTTTTGTTTGAGGCATATTATTCATTGAATCAGATGAATAAACTGAATCTTCACTTAAAAGATTCAATAAATCATCAAATCGCTTTAATTCAATCATTTTAAGAACAAAATTTTTAAGCATTATATTTCCTCTCGAATATAACCCCTACAATAAATACTCTAAATAACCAATACATAGATATTCTTAGCTTTATTTTTCGATATTAATATAAGTTAAACAGTTTATTAATTCATTATTTTTAAATTCATAAAATTAACCAGTGCTAGGCTTATAATAATTAAAATAGAAGCCTTATTTTTATAAATTAATAAATAATTATATCCTCTTTATAGGCTAAGCACCTATCTAAAATTCACAGATAGATGCTTAACTTGAATAACTATATTTATTAAAATAATTCAAATATCATAAACTTTTTTAAGATGTAGTATTAAATGAATAATTTGTTCCTTTTCCTCTGGATTATGCTCAGCATATGCTAATGCTATTAATTCTAAAACCGAAGCAAAAACTTTAAATGGCACTTTACCATCAAGTTGATCGTAAAAATAAAATTCCGCTGCATCAATAACATGTCCCTCATCCGTTACATCATTCATAAGGAAATAACTTGATGTTTCTTGGAGGCTATAACCCTCACCTCGTATAGCATCTTTAAGGATGCTAATAAATGTATACCCTCCAGTAGATGTAACAAAATAGTCCATGAAAAAAGATAATTCAGGCTCTGCTTCTGGATATTTTTTTAAGATATCATTTCGATTAGTTCTCAACCACTCAATCATATACTGCATCATAAATTCCCCTATTTAGCTTTATGTTGTGGTGGTATAGTAGGTTTACGTGCATCTGAATTAGGAATGGTTGGAAATGCATTTGATATTTTTCCAGTCTTTCCATCTCGAGTTACGCTAAACACATAGCCATTTACATTCACGTTTACCATCCTCTCATTTGCTGGCATTTTTAGAAATGATTCAGCACCTTTTTTTACTGCTTGCATTTGCATACTAACCATTTGCTTATCAGAAATAATATTTGGATCATAAACAGTTTTTTGCTGTACTCGTTTATAACTTCCATCTGGTTTACCAGTTCTATCAACCCCAGGAGCTTGATAATTATAAGTTTTAAGACCTGGATACTTAGGATCTGTTATCGCTTCTCCAATTAATGCTGATCCCGATCTGTCTAGTGCTTTATTAAATGAATCAGCATTATGAGAACCACCAATTGATCCTTGACTATTTCTAGAACCTATTTGTGTATTATGTTCCATAAGAAATTGTTGCATATTAGATGGTATTGTAGCTGAAACTTTTTCATTAATTACATGAGTATCAAAATTAGAAGATTCCCTTCCAGCCTTACTATTGGCTATATTATCCAATGTACGTTGCTTCTCAGCTTCTATTAAAACATTAAAGCTAGTACCTCCATTTTTAACTTTTTCTACTGAAATTGCTTTCCCGCCATAAAACCCAGCTAATGTACTTACAACCCCATGGAGTGCCATAGCTCTATCATATTCTTTAGCAACTTCTTCAACTGGGCGACCTGATGTTTTTGCAATTCTTTCTATAGCCTGTAAACCAAGTACTTGGTCTTGACTCAAACCTTTCAGTAGCTGGTCTAAATGTTTGGCATCTTGACTGTAAACATCTCTATTTTTTAAGTTATTTGCAATATCAGCATTATAGTCTGCTTGTGTAGACCATGCAGCTTGCAAAGCACTTTGACAGGCAGATGAAGAGACGTTCCCAAGTTGGCATACGTTCTTTATAAACTCATCACGAGCCTTATCCTTTCTATTTATCTCAGCTAATTCTTTTTTTTCATTAGAACTTAATTCTTCATGTTTAGATTTATAAATTAATGCATTCTTTCTGGCCGCTTCTTTAACGGATAAGAAATTATTCTCCACCGCATTCTGCCCAATAACACCTGCCAACTGTGCATTTGATTTAGAATCACCAACTGTTCCACCAACAACTGCTCCAATTGCTGCTGTTAAGTCTCGAATACTCGATTTCACATTTTCTGGCAATAGATTGGCATCAAACTTGCCTGTTTCTGGGTTAATCGCGGTTTTGCCATCATTGTATTGATTCGCTAAGTAATCTGCTGCTGCTTCACTTGCAACTGCTGCTCCACCTCCAGCGGCTGGATTACCTCCATTTAAGTAAGCAAGCGTTGCACCCAATATCGCATGACTCGCCAATTGTGCAGCCTTGTTCTTGTCTTCTCCATGTCCAAACTTCTCACCAATAACATTGGCTGCATAAGGAGCTAGGGTGTTGGCTGCAACCTGAATATCAGTTTGTCCGCCAAGTGCGCCTGTAATCACTGTTGTAACAGCATTCAAAGCGCGCCCTTTATTACCTCCCATACCCCATTGTTGGGTCACGGTTTTTTCATTGGCAAGCGCAGCATCATAAACACCGTATTGCGACAAATAGTTATCCTTGTCTGTCGCAGACATCCCTTTGAGTTTAGCTTGTTCCTCTGGACTTAATTGACTTGCAATTTGTTGACCAATTTTTTCTTTTTCTGCTGCGGCATTCTTGATCTGATCTTGGGCATAAGTACGGGAGGCAGCCGCAATCGTAGAAGTCGCATCCGCTACTGTCTTTTGCTTATCTAAAATAGTTTGTAAGTTCGGTAAAGTCTCAACCGCTCTGTTAGCTGTCGAAGCATCGCTATGAATACCCAATTGCTCAACCGTAGTCGACTTACCACCAACTTTAATATTCCCCTCACTTAAAGTTGCATAAGTTGTACTACTGTCTTTATCAGACTCATGTTGCGGCAGGCTTGGGCTAAAGCTGGTTGCATTACGCCAGTTGTCATTATTAGTTGGTGTTGGTGCTTTTCTATCTCCAGTTTTACCTTTGCCTAAACTTGTACCACCAGATAAGCTAACTGTAGTCGCATCATACTGACTTTGGTTTTCGATATTGCTAAAGCTTAAACGGTTCGTGGTCAGGTCATTCTTATCTTTAGTTGCAGTCGAAACAATCGCACCACCTTTTAAGTCAACACTATCTGCTTTCACATGGTAACCACCATCTACAGCAAATAAGCCAGACTGTTGATTAACGCTATTTGAATCACCCGAAGCCTTGCTACTACTAAAATTACCAGATGCCTGCCAAGCTGTACCAAACGAAGCTTGTAAACGGCCTCCCGCTCCAGTTTGTTTGGTATTTTGCTCAACAGTATCTTGTAAACTTTCAACTTTAAGCTTACCGCCTACATTTGCATCAATACGATCTGCTTTTGCCTGCGCTCCACGTAGAGTGGTGTCGCCTTTACTGGTTAAGCTGATATTTTTTGCATCTAAAGTCGTTTGGCTATGTGTATTACTGTCTAAATGGTTGCTGCCTTTACCAAAACCAGCCTCACCATAAATGTAAGCACCTGTCTGCGCCCCGACAGAAACACCAACACCCAGGCTTAAGCCCGCATTGCTGTTTTTACCATCCGCTTTATTTTGGCTTTGACCAGATTCCAAAATAATATTTTTTGAAGAATCTAGATTGATTTTATCTTCTGCTTTTACCTGTGTATTTTGAAGGTGAATATCTCCATTAGTACTGGTTAAGTTGACATTGCCGCCAGCTTCTAAGTTATTTTGTTGCGAAGTGGCATAGCTACTATTTTGCTGATTTTTGCTGGTGCTAAAGCCAATGCCAGATTCAGCTTTAAATAGTGCACCACCTTTTATATCACTATAAGTTTGGTAACCCTGAGCACCTGCTGCAACAGCTTGTAGGGCTTGTGTACGGTCATCTGCTTTACTGTTTTTCGCTTTATCCGCTGCATTCAATAAGTCAATCAGCGGTGAACTCACACGACTAAATTGTCCGATTTTTAAGTCTTTGCTCTTTTCAGACGAGCTACCTGTGTCATGGCCTTCTAAAACCTGAATATCTTGTGCCTTAATATTTAAATCTTTAGCAGCAACAACATCAGCAACTTGTTGAGTATATTGACGGCCTGCCTGTATATTGACATTGCCTTCTAAACTGCCCACTTGACTGCGTTGCTGTTCAATGCCATGGCTATTGCTTTGGCTCTGACCATTCATATAACCATAGAACTGTTCAGTATCTGAAATTTGCGCGCTACCAATCCCTTTATTTGAGCTTTGTTCACTTTGAGTTTGGCTGTTCTGGCTCGACTTGATATTGATATCACGAGCAGCATTAAGGTTCACATCACCTTTTGAAGCAACCGAACTACCGATAATATTGATGTCACCTTGCCCAGTTCGTAGCGTTGTTTTTCCACCCACAGAAAGCTGAGTTCCTGTCGTTTGTGTACTACGACCATCTCCTTGTTTTTTGTTTTTAAATGTTCCAGCAGGTGCAGCCCAATCACGGTTATCAATACTAAAACCACTTTGTTTACGGTCAGCAGTTTGCTCTGAATGGCTCTCGGCAACACCTAGGTTAATATTTTCTTTGGCATGTAATAATGCATCGCCTTCGGCAGAAAGCTGCGCGCCTTGACTATTAATATTTCCTTCTGTTGCAATAATATTTAAATTGCCTTTGGCTGTAGCTTGGGTGACTACAGCTTGAGTGCTGGATGTATTACTCACCTCATTTGTTTTTTTGCTACCTGCTTGAATGGTCACTGGTGTCATTGCTGCCATAGATGCTTTTCGAACAGCTTCACCTTGAGCCATTACTTGACCAACGGCGCTATCAGAGAATTGACCATTGTTCATACTGTTTTTATAGGCAGATGCAGCAGCCATCGCTGGAGAATAGGTCACACCAACCGAAACACCAGACTGTTTGCTATGAACTTCTGAATGTTGCTCATCGTTTGCATATGCTGAATTTAAATTCACATTTGCACCTTTTAGATTGAGGTCTTTTCCTGCATCTAAAATAGCTGCTTCAGTAGTCAAATCTTTGCCCGCAATAATCGTCGTATCACCTTTTTGGCTACGAACTACGCTTTGCGCTAAGGTTGTAGATTTTCCATCTTCTTTTGTATTTAAACTAGATTTTGCATAGCCTACACTTGCCACACCATCTGAAAGGCTAGCTTTAAATCCTGATTTTTTGACAGTCTGCTCTTGTTGGTTGGAATACTGATTTTGTGCAGCAGTAATGTTCACATTCTCTTTGGCTTGAATCTGAGTCAACTCATTCGATACGACTTGGCTACCACGAATATTGACATTCTTGGCATCTAGAATGACTTTGTTACCTTCGACCGTACTCGCAATTGATTCATCACGCTGATCATGGATAGACTCACTTGTAGTTTTACTACTTAACGTACCTTTATGTTTGTTATAAGACTGATAATCATACTGGCTTGTCTTACGACCTTCTTCAATATCTAGCTGATTAACTGCAGAAAGTTGAGTTGTTCCTTGTTCGCTATTTAAACTAGAACCTTGTACTTTGATGTTTTGTCCATTTAACAATAATGAGCCATTGCTATTCAGCTGACTACCAACATCTTGAGTTTTCTGGCTAGTCGCATGATTTTGTGCATCACGGTAAGTTGTAAGTTTATAACCCGTTTTTACCGTACCAATGTCAACATTACCTACCGTATTAATCACCGCTACGCCATTGCTGTTATTGAGTTCAGCAGCTTTAAGAACAGTATTTCCAGCAACATCGACAACCAGAGTTGCTTTATTTGGCTGAATCTTATTACCATTACCTACATAAAGCCCAGCAACACGATCCACTCCTGTTGTACTTGAACTAAAATCACCTACCTGAGTTGTCGATGTTCTTGTCGTAGTCTCAATTTTAAGATTACCACCGACTTTAACAGCCATTGCATCTTTGGCACTGATTTGACCACCAATATTATTGAGGTCTTTTTTCGTAGTGATATCAACGGTATTGCCCTGAATACGACCCATCAGGTTATTAATATTATTTGCAGTAATTTGAACAGCTTCTCGTCCAGCAATGGTTGAACCATTCAGTAAGTCGCCGTTTAACTTAAAGTTAACGTTATTACCTGTAAGTAACGAACCATCTCCTTTTAAATCTCCTACACGAGCTTTTACATAAACTTGTGGAACAAGCGCTTTTGTTTTCGTTCCATCTTGTAGAGTCACGTCTTTTTCAACTAACCAGACAATATCACTCGTCAATTGCGCAATTTGTGTAGCACTTAAAGCAATACCCGGACGCAAGCCATATTGTTTGGCAAAAGTCACCCCGTTATTCATTAAAGCTTTATATTGTTCCTCATCGGATGCATAACCTTCCAAGAAACGATAACCAGTTAAGTTAGCTATCTGGTCTTGCACCATACGCTGCTCATAAAAACCATCACCTAGACGTTTTTGTTGCAGTGCAGGGTCAAGGCCTAAAGCATTCAGCATATAATCTGAAGATAACCATTGGTTGTAATTGGTAAAGTTCGGGTCAGTCTCAATGATATAGCCTGCTTTACTATCAGCTCCTGTTCTATACAAGGCGTTATTCGCAACTTTAATATTGTTGTTATTAATGGTACGAATTTCGAGTTGCTCCCCCGTACCGGCTTGATCTGGTGCAGTGGCCTGATCTGAAGTTGAGGCACCTGAAACTTGAGAAGCTTTTTGACCTTGTAAATGGTCCAAAACAGAGATTTGAGTACTATTGTCTTTTTGTTGAACGTTAGATGAGTTTCCATTTAGCCCTGAAGTTTGAACATCTGTTTTTACAGAAGTCTGACCTGCTGCTTGTAAATCTTTATTTTGTGCTACACCTGCTTGCTCAACAAAAGTTGTATTAGATGTAGCTGTTAGATCATTAACATGAGTTGTTTTGGTCTGTGCATTAGTGATGGGGCCACTAGCACTCTTAGAAACAGCCGTAATATCTTGATTCGTTTGGTTCAGCTCATAATGATCGGCGACTTGACCTATCGGCACATCAATAGTTGTTTCAGTTGAAACTTCAAAAGGCCCCTCCCAATCACCCTCATGTTCCCAATGTTTATACACCGTCCCCTGATCTACAACCTTTCTAGTCCCTTTTATGCCATTATCTGAAACAATGGTGCCTCCCAAATTAATAAGCTCGCCTCCAGCTAAAATTTGGCTCTTATCATTAAATACCTGTGCACCGCTTAAATCTAAATCTCCGCCTGCTTTAATTTGACCTGGAGCAGATTCCATGGTTTTGGTTTCATAGGTAATTTCACTATAGGTGTATGTCATCCAGTCTTCAAACCAGTTACCATCATCATACTGGCCATCAAAGGTACACCAGGCATTACAGAATTTTTCTAGGCCATCTATACGTGATACTTCAACATTATCATCGGTTATAAAATGCTTATTAATATTATTAATCTGTGCGGCTGATAAACGCATATTGCCAAGTGACTCAATCGTTGCACTTTCATTATTAATGACAGTAGCTTGACCAGTCGTTTTACGGTTTTCATCTAAAGCGCCACCTAAATATAAGTTTGCAGCACTAAATATAAGTGCCTGACTCGCATAATCTTGCGTATTCGCCAGATTATTTAACACACCCACACCAAGGTTCATATCACCTCGTGAAGCAATAACAGGAGCCTTACCTTGAACATCTGGCAAGTTATTTAAAGTGTTAGCGCTAATGGCAAGATCTGTACCATAGATACGGCCCGTACCTTGGTTATTTACAGTATTTGCTTTTAGTGTGGTGTAATCCCCATTGATGAGCCCAGTGTTATTAATCTGGTCTTGGGCTTCAATTTGTGTATCGTGACTTTCAATCTGAGCATTGCTATTGTTGGTTATATTCGCTGCGTTTAGTTTTAAAGTATTGCCTGCATTGATTTTTCCATCGTTGGTAATATCCGCAGCAGTATTTAAACTCAGATTTTTATTAGCTTGTAGTTGCCCGTCTTGACTCTGCTTAAAGCTTTCTTTCAGCGTAATATTCGCATCACCCAAACTTGCAATCTGACCATCACCAGTCAGAGATTGAGCAGTAATATTTAAATTTTCGCCTGATAGTAATTTGCCTTTTTGGTTATTAATAACAAGCTGGTCACCTTGTAAATTAAGCTGTCTAACGGCGCTGATTTCACCAGATTGGTTGTTCAACTGCCCGCTAACATTAAGTAAGGCATTTTGATTACTACGTATTGCACCAGAGTTATTATTCAAAATTTGGGTGCTTAAGTTTAGATTTCCAGCATTAATACCTTGAACAGATGTGCTGTCAGTCGTTAACGTATTTTGGTTATCTAATTGCTGGGTTACAAGGTCTAGTTGCCCCACCGCCATGATATGGCTATCTGGGTCTGTTGCAAGCAATTTACCTTGGTTATTGACCTGCTCAATGGTCAACTGCATATCACCCATCGACAAAATCTGTCCAGACTGGTTATTTAGCAGCTGTTTTTGACCCGTCCCTTGTAATTTCAGATTTTGGGATGCAAGCAAAGTTCCTTTATTGTTAATAACCTGATTTGCGCTTAAATCTAAATTTTGCCCACTTGCAATGTAACCTTGCGTATTATCGAGAGCAGTAAGATTTTTTAAAGTGAGATTACCTTGGCTGAGCAATCCACCTTGTGTACCGCTATTGGTATTCACCAAATTCTGCCCGTTGGTATCAAGCACAAGTGACGTTTTCGCCTGCACAAGGCCCTGATCATTATTAAATAGACCAGATGAAATCGAAACCTGATCTGAGCTAATCGTACCTTGGTGGTTAGTGAATGCCTGTTGTTGGCTATCTATATTTATCGCTTTTAAAGATGTAATTTTGCCTAATTGGTTATTAACACCACCCGCTTTAACATCAATTACGCCAGACGACTGTAATGATCCGGATTGATTATTTAAAAGTGAAGAACCTGTATTAATATTTAATGCACCATTCACACTTCCAATTTTACCTTTGGTGTTATTTAAACCATTGCTGTTAAGCGTAAGATCCTGTCCCGCTGCCAAAACACCTGTTTCATTATTCAAAAGGCCTGTGCTTTGGAGAGTAGCACTACCTTGCGCATTAATCTGTCCTGATAATGAGTTATCAATGGATGCAGCTATCACGGACATATCTTGTCCAGATTGAATAATACCGCCTTGGTTTTGTAACGCTTGTGTACCCGCTTGAACAGTTAAATTACCCTGAGTTGCCAGCTTCCCTTGATTGTTAATCAAACCTTGACTATGGATATTGAGGTTTTGATCAGCAACGATAGAACCTTGGGTATTATTAATATTTTGTTGGCTAGTTAAATCGATTTTACCCTGAGCACTGAAGTGTCCAGATGTATTATCTACAGATAAGGCATTTGCTGTTAAATCAGTTTTTGCCTGTAATACGCCAGACTTGTTGGTGAGAGCCTGATTCCCAGCATCAATAACTAATCCGCCTTGAATACTACCAATCTCACCCTGATTATTATTCAAACCCTTACTGCTCAAAGTTACATTTTGGTTTGCAACCAAAGTACCTGATTGGTTATTAATCAGCCCCGCACTAATGATATTTAGTGCATCCTGTGCACTGATTTGCCCTTGCTGACTGTTATCTAAAGAATTTACTTGTAGGTTCAAACCAGCACCACTTAGTAACTGGCCTGCTTGACTATTATCCAATGCCCCATTAATCACCAGATCTAAAGCTGAACCACTACCTGACTGAATCGTTCCAGCTTGATTAGTTAAATTCTGACTTGTAATTGTAGTATGAGCATTCGATGCAATTTTTCCGGCTTTATTGCTGATGTCACCAGTGCTTGTAATTGTATTATCGCTGAGCGCAAGAATAGTCCCTGAATCATTATTTAAACCACCACTTGTGATTTTCAGACTCGTTCCTGCTTGAAGTGAACCCGAAGTATTTAATAATTTTTCTTTTTTAGCATCAATGGTTAATGAACCCTGAACGCTACCAATTTGCCCACTTGTATTATCCAAGCCCTGACTTTGAATAGAAACGTTCTGATTAGCGGCCATTACCCCGGTTTGGTTATTAATCGCTTGTTGCGATAAAACATTTAAAGTGTTTGTAGCATTAATTTGACCTTTATTACTGTTATTTATCGAGCCTGCTGTAATTTTTGTAGTGTTGCCCGTCAGTTTACCTGACTGACTGTTATCTAATGCACCATTGATATTTAAAGTAAGATCAGTATTTGTCTCAATTGAACCACCTTGGTTATTCAGACTTTGCCCCGTAATGTCTATCGCATCGCCACTTTGAATTTGCCCTTTAAGGTTATTTAATTTTTGAACTTTTAATGCCAAATGTTTTTGAGCAGAGATAAGACCAGACTGATTATCTAAATTTTGAGCGCTTAGAGTTAGATCTTGAGCTGCAAGTATTTTGCCTGTTTGATTACTTAAATCACCTGAACCAGCATCTAATGAGACATTGCCCTGAACACTACCAATTTGTCCTGAATTATTGGTCAAACCTTGGCTTTGTGTAGTCACATCTTGTTTAGCAATGATTTGTCCCGATGTATTATTAATATTTTTACGACTACTTAAAGCGAGTGAGCTTTGGCTATTCATGAGTCCAGATTGGTTGTTAATCTGGTCAGCACTTACAGTTAAATCTTTTTCAGCTTGTAGAGTGCCAGAAGTATTATTAAGTAAACCAGATCCTGCATTAATTGCTACGATGCCTTGGCTACTACCAATTTGACCACTGCTATTGTCTAGGCCATTAGAAGTAAGGCTGACATCTTGATTCGCTACAATTTTGCCCGACTGGTTATTAATGATTCCCAAGCTGGTCAGGGTTAATGCATTTTGTGCAGAAATGAGCCCGCTTAATCTATTATCAATAGAGCCAGCTTGAATAAGGCCGTTCTGACCTGCATAAATTTTGCCTGATTGACTATTATCGAGTAAACCTGCCACATCAAGTTGTACATCATAATTAAGCGCAGAACTTAACTGACCACCTTGATTATTAAGGGTATTGGTTTTTAGCTGTAAACCTGACTGGCTTTGTATCAGACCTAATTGGTTATTCATTTGGTCTTTAATGGCTAAGGTGAGTGGGTTTAATGTTCCGCGCTGAACCATTTGACCTTTTTGATGACTCAAGCTATCCGCAGAGATATTGATCTGATTCGCCGAAGTAGTTGCACCATCTAATACAACTTGTCCACCCTTCAATAATAGCTGCCCATTACTGAGAATCTGGCCTTGTGCTCCTTGCAATTGATCGGCAGTGATATTCAGTTGCTGATTCCCTGCATGGATAATCTTTCCAGCCTCATTATTTAGAGCAGACGTGTTCAGGTTAATTGAAGATGCATTACTGCTAATTTCACCTGCTTTATTATTTAAACCGGTTACAAAATTTAGAGTAAGTTCGTTATTGCCAGTATGCTGAATTTTGCCTTTGCTATTATCAAGTTGTTTGGCGGTCAGCAATACATTTTTGGCACTTAATTGTCCTTGCTGATTATTAATAAGATTTTGGCTAACCAACTTGAGTTGGTCTTGAGCAACTACATTTCCAGCCTGTGTAGAGATATTACCAGTCGCGCTAGCTAGCTCAATATTTTGTGCCTGTAATTGACCTTTTGCTGCATCAATATTGCTTTGCGCTTGTACTTTTAAATTACCGCCAGCTAAGGTTTGTCCATGCAAACCAACTTGATCTGCATTAATTAACACATCACCAGCATCACCTAGTTTACCTTCACGGGTTAGGCCCCCAGCAATTAATCCAGCTACGCTATTTTCTACAGTTGAACTGGTGATCTGAACATTTTTTCCAGCCGCTAAAGTACCAGCATTCTGAATATTTTGTCCTGTAACTGTTAAATCCTGATCTGCATAAATACTGCCAGTATTTTTAAGTTGATCATGTTGTAACTTTATTGATTTCGCTTGTATTTGACCTTGAGTATTATCAAACTGTCCAGCAGTAATGTTTAGATTTTGCTGAGCCGCAATTGATCCTTGGTTGTTATTAACAGTTACATGTTTCTGATTAATTTGATCTGCAACAATTTGTCCGGCTGTATTATTAAGTGATTGGCTATCCAAGTTTAAATTGGTTTTCGCCTGAATGAGCCCCTCAGTATTATCAATTGCTTTATTCGCTTTAATATTTATAGATTGGTTTTCTGAATAGACAACACCTGACTGGTTCTTCAAATCACTTGCAGTAACGTTGACAGTTGCTCCACTTGCAATTTGTCCATCAACATTATTCAGTTCACCTGTTACAGCCAAATCAAGCTGTCCAATCGACTGAATTTTTCCGCCTTTATTGTTAGCAGATTGACTTTGAATATTGAGGGAGCTATTAGATGCAAGCTGGCCTTGCTGGTTAGTAAAACTTGAGGTTTGGATATTTGCACTTTTAACCGTAAGTTGACCTTGGTTATTATTAAAGCTATTCCCTTTAATATTGATAGCACCTAAATTAAGCTGACCGCCTTGGTTATCTAACCCATTTTGGCTGTCTAAATCTACACCACCGTTGGCAACAATTGCACCTTGATCATTATTCAGTACATCCGACACATGGATAAAACCTGTATCGTAAGTTTTTGGAGTTGTATCTACTGGTGTTACAACGCCTAAACTTCCTCCATCTTTAGAAGGATCTGTTGGGAGTGTCGGAACACTTCCACCTGTAGATCCGCCAGTATTTCCCCCAGAAGTCTTAGCAATTCCGATTTTACCGCCAAGGTTAGTCATCGACCCCGATTTTAAATCAAGTCCTTGTAAACCCGTCTGTTCGATAGAACCACTATTTTTTAGATTTTTAGAGTTAATCGCTATTCGAGCGGCATTCAACGTACCGCTATTAGTAATACTATTCTGATTTTGAAGATGCAACTCATCTGCGCTGCTGATTAAACCAGAGTTATTTAGATTTTGACTCTCAACTGAAATTTGTGAAGTTGCGCTACTGATATTCCCTGTATTCTGAATGTTTTGAGCTTTAAGTTGCACCTGATCTTTATTTGCAATCAAATTACCACTATTGACCAAATCACCATTTGCATTCAGGGTAAGGCTGCTTTGAGTACTGTTAATCGAGCCAGCATTACGTACGCCTAACCCTTGCTCTGTTCCTACTAGAAAGATTTTACCGGCATACATTCCACCAAGTTGACCCACATCTAAGGCAAAGTTCGGCTGAGGTGTAGATGTTGACCCTGTAGTTGCTTTAATTTGAGGAATAACTTGGTCTTTGACTTGAATATCATTTTGTCCAAGTACCGTGTTGAGTTCATTGGCATACAAGCCAGCATTGACTTTTAAGGCACGCGCATAAATATCTGTATAAGGTGTTAAGCTTCCATTTAAGCCTTTACCTTCAATCGTAACTTGTCCTTCACGAACACGGAATGATTCAAGATAGCCTTGATTCATTACTGCTTGGCCCGTGGTTAAAATAAAACGGTCTGCATTAATCACACCACAGCCATCACAAATTAGACCTGAAGGGTTTGCGATCACGACTTGAGCCTGTTTCCCGGCAACTTCGATATAACCTTTAAGCTGACTTGGGTTACTGCTATTTACCTCGTTCAAAATAACTTTGGCTTCACCTGTTGCAAGCCATGGGTTGCCTTGTACCCATCCACCAATCTGGGTTTGGGTGTTATTACGTGAGTTATTTAAAATGGCGCCTTCTTGCCCAACATCAAACTGTGTATAGGTATTACGCGACACACCACCTGCGCTTGGTGTCTGAATATTGACCTGAGTTGTTCCATTTGCACTATTTAAAATAGTAGGCTGCTGCGATGTAGGAGCGCCTTTGTCTGCAATAATCTGAGTTCCAGCAACGCTACTCATTGGCAAGCTGATCACCAATGCCCCTAAACACCCAATAACAGCAAAGTTAAGTGGATTTAGTTTTTTATAATGAATAGGTAGAACAGAAGACGTTACCGAATCTGTTTCGTTTGATCCCTGACTTTGCCCTGCTTGCTTCGTTTTGCTTTTTACAATCTCGGCAACAGCAATAAACATACCGCGAGCATGACTAAAAATAATACGATAACGGTTCTTATTCATTTTAAAATCTCACTAAATCTTTTTTTAATACAATTGATTGCGTTCAGGACCTTTGAACTTAAATTAATAGGTCCAGTTCACGCTAAATCCAGTCGTGTAATCATCCGTTTCGAAGTGATCTGGCTTTTTCAACGGTGCTCCGACAAAAGCGTCATAATTCAAATGCAAAGGGGCAATTTGTCCACGTAATCCAACAACTGCACCTAACAAACTGGTACCCGGTAAAGGGTTTGGATAATGCGCGGTTTTTCCACCCACTTCTCCATAATCAATACCTGCATACCACGAATGTGGTTTATTCATGATTGAGCCACTCAGTTCATTGCGAACTAAAAAGCCATTATCTGCCAACAATGTTTGCTCACCGTCAAAACCTCTTACGGTATAACGGTTTCCAATCGAGAATCGGTCTTGTGGTGTTAAAGGTTTATTACTGTGCTGAGTACGCCATTCTGCAAGATATTGAAGGTTCTGTTGCCCGACTTTAAAAGGAACTTGTAAACTAGCATTGGCCTGTAAAATCCCAACATGGGTATAAGCTTCACCAAAGTTTTCTTCTGGGGCTCTCATTGCATTAAGCCAGCCTGTACCACGCTTATAAGTCACGTTACCGCTTAATGTGGCATTAGAAAAATATTCAGTATGATCAAGACTTGCTTTCCAGCCAGCCGTTTTTCGGCGTTGTACTTCTACTTCAACATCATTGATATAGTTTTGTGATTCACGATACCAGCCACCAAAACCTACAGCTGTTTTACGATGTGCATCGCGATAAATAATTCGGGACAAATCTGCATTAATGAGTTCACTTTTACCGCTATATTGATACGTCTCACTGCTTCCAGCGACAGTTTGTAAATAGTTAGAATGGCTATAACTGGTTGAAAATAACCAATAATCAAATGGAATGGTATAACTTGCATAAAAGCCATCTGTACCATGCTTACCAGAACCGCTACCACCTAAGTCATGGTTATAACTCACATAAAACAAATCATTTAAAGTCAACACATGATCAAGTGACAAGGTTGCTGTGCCTTGGTATTTTCCAGTAGCATCAGAACCTGAATCATCAATCCCCACATGTAAGCGATAAGGTTTAGCCTGCTGCCATGCAAGAATTACATCACTATAGCCCGGTTCATTTTTTTGTTCTGCTGGCTGGATTTTAAAATCAGCCTCGACCGTGGGTACTCGTTTAAAGTTTTCCAAACCCTGTTCCATATCACGGATATTTAAAAGCTCACCTGACTTCATCGGTAAAGCATTCCATAAATGGGCACGTTTAGAAGTACCATCAGCAAACTTAATCTGATCAACTCGTCCAGGAATCACACGAACGCGAACTGTGCCAGATGCAATATTTTGCTGAGGAAGCAAAACACGGGTTGTGACATATCCATCTGCAATAATTTTGTTTTGAACAAGATCAAGTGCCTGATTGAGACCATTCACACCTAAACAACGCCCAATAATATTGTTCTGGCCAGTCGTAATTACGTTAAAATCTGATATGAATTGATGAGCTAAGTCACCTTCTAAAAGTATTTTTTTAATTTCAAAACAAGGGGTTTCACTATTAGAATGTAAATATTCTAATTGCTGAGCTGAAATTTTATTTTGTTCTTGCCCTAGATTGACATTCACATTAGGCTGGATTTGTTTTTCTAGTGCTGTATCACGTTGTTGTTGACGAGTAGACTGATCAGCCTGAATACGCTGACGAATCGGCTCATCAGGATCTGCAGCATAACTTAATCCCTCCATTACCGATAAACAGATAAATAAGATACTTTTATTAAATTTGTTATAGTTCAACATATCTAATCAAACCGTGACTCATATCAAATTAACGATATTTTAACAAAACTCTAACAAAGTAAAAGTGCTTTTTATACAGATTTGTCTGTATGTGAAGAAATTTTAATGTTATTCATCGGAAAATATCTAAAAATGAATATCATTTTTTATTTACCCAAACCCTGACAAAAAATACTCAAGCAACCTCTCCCTTTCATCAGGTTTGTTCGGGTCTAAAAGCTGAACCATTGCCCCATCAATCACAAACAAAAACATATGGGCGTCTTGTTTTGAAGAATTCTCGTTCGACATTAACAGCAAATGATAAATTTCCTTAATCAGCCAGTTTCGATATTCAACAACCACCTGATACGCCTTTGGATGTGTTTTCGCAATTTCAAAAATAGCCTTAAATGGCAAATGATAAAGCCCGTCTAAAACGGCATGTAAAAAGTAAATTTTCCTGAGTTTGTCAGGCAAGCTTAAGTCTTTTTGAACATAAATAATTGAAAGTACTTCTTCTTTTAAACCATCTTTTTGAAAGGTCAGGCTCATTTCGATAAGACGTTCTTTTGAATGAAAATAATTATAAAACGTGGCTTTTGGGATTTTTGCTGCTTCAATAATTCAGTCTACCCCGACATTGTGAAAACCGTATTTATTAAAAAGATATCTTGCAGAATGAAGTACACTTAAAGCACGAAATGGAAGATTTGAATGTGGCATAGTTTTACCGTTATAGAATAAATTTTTGTTGTATATAAATGAGATATAAAATCCGCTGCCCTTTCTTGTGAGAAAAAAAGGCATAGCAAAGCCGTAAAGACTGTGCTTGGCACATCTCAAGTTTTATTGTTGATGCAAGTTTTTTAGTCGTGACGATTTAAAGTCTGATAAACCTCGTGGCAATCAAACTGTTTTAAAAGTTTAAGTTGTGTCGTTATAGACTTTGGCAAAGACTGCCAAGAAATGATGAATGTGCAAAGCCAACTCCTTTTTATTGGGAGTTCTGCCAAACATTAAAATTATGGTGGCAGAACGAAAGAGGGTTGACGAACTGGTCACACGAGGCCAGCACACCCGAAGGTGTCCCCCTTCCGTCCTACCGCTACGAGAGGGAGACGAAGAGCTGCACAAAACTATCCCTCAGAAGGAATAATTCTGATACTCGTGTGAAAACGGTTCGTCAAAACCGACTGGCAATGTAGGCCAGCCCGCAAATGGTAATCTTCAATAATTAAGGTGTCAATGTGAAATTGGCTAGAAAATATTTAATTAATTATTGTTTTTCATTGGATTAAATAGTTATCAAGAATTATAAATAATAACTTAATAAAGTTGTTATAAGTAAGGTTGTAATAAAGTGGGTGGTTCTTAATTAAAAATATCTAAATATGGTGCATATATATCTTTGCAGCTAGTTCATCAAAATTAAATATTAATTATCTTCATAAACTAAAACTCCGTAGTCTCTACTTAATAAGTTACCCGTACATTCACAACAAATTTTTAAAACTAGTTCCTTTCCTAATTTATCGTAATATTTAAGTATCAAATAGGTCTTTATTGTTGGAAAACTTTCTGTTCTAAGTTCATAGGTATCGGATTCACTTAAACTGAAATTAACTTCAATTTGTTGATCAGTCTTAATCTCGTATATTTTATTAAGAATATTTCCACTTGAATAAAACATAACCGTTAGATCTTTAAGATCGCCACCTATATTTTTTATCGTGAATTTTACGACCGCATATGTATATTCATCTATGTAGTAGTCTTCTGTATCCTCATGCATCGGTAATCTTAAAGTTTTTATTTCTAATGAATTTCCTTTGAATCTTAAACGAGGTTCAATTGAAAAATGCTTAGATAGGTTGTCTTGTAAATGTATTTCTACTAGACGGCGTTGTTCATATACTGCATTTTTTAATTCTTCTGCCTGTATTTTCAACGCTTCCGTATTTAACTTCAATTCTTGGCCCTGCTGTATATAACCAAATACAAGCCAAAGAAAACCTAGAGGTGAAAGAGCTCCTGCGAGGAAGTCTCCTTTTTCATTCAACTTGAGTTTAGCAAATTCAGGAAAACCATCTACTATGCCCCATAGAAACAATAGATAAACTATCGTACAACTAAGCATAATTATCATATTTAAGTTATTGAAAAAACGGTTAGTTAAATTTTTAATAAAGCCCTTCATTGAAGCTCTTCCTTTTTATTATCAACATTTTCGAATCGAAATCATGTTAGCAAATACAGAAAAGACAAGTAGATATAAATTTATTTTTCGATTCATTATTTTAATTTAACGAGTAAAAATTTCTTGCACTCTAGCTATTTTTACGTATGATTGAGTAATCACTCAATTAATCTGTTTGTATATGGCTCGTCCTCGTAGTGAAGATAAACGTAATGCAATTTTAAGCGCTGCGATAGAAACATTGGCAGAGCTTGGCGAGCGTGCGTCTACCTCAAAAATTGCTAAAGTCGCTGGCGTGGCAGAAGGCACTTTATTTACCTATTTTAGTAATAAAGAAGCACTGCTTAATCAGTTATATCTTTCGCTAAAGGCCGAACTTCGTCAGGTCATGATGGATGGTTACCCTACCCAATCAGACCTGCAAACACAAATGTCGCACATTTGGCAAAGCTATTTGGACTGGAGTTTAGAAGCCCCTCTCAAACGTAAAGTAATGGCGCAACTCTCGACCTCAGAACAAATTACTGAGCAAAGTAAACAAATTGGCATGCAAACCTTTTGTGACCTGACTCAAAACATTCAAGAACGTATTAACGATGGCAAATTACGAGATTACCCACCGTTATTTATTGCTTCAATTTTAGGTGCACTTGCCGAAGTTACACTCAATTTTATTGCCCAAGACCCTTCTCAAGCCGAGCGCTATCGCAAATCTGGTTTTGAAGCTTTTTGGCATGCAGTTTCGATATAGATAAAAGTTAAGGATGCACGGTGTCCTTATTTTTGGATAAATTAATGAGTGATTAAATACTCATTTAAATAAATCTAAATAGGCACTTAGTCCAAGTTCTTATTTACACATATAGGTTTGTTCCAATAAAGGAAAAACAAGATGACTATTTCAAATACAACAGAGCTACCTTCTCCCTTAATGCCATCTCAGCAGCAAAATGGCAAATTTAGAAATACACGCCCTAACCAGCACAAACCGTCTTTCGGAAAATCACTGGGGTTAATGTGGAAGTTTCTATTTAACAAACCAAAAGACACCGTTCCAAACAGAGAAATTCCTGTTTTAAGTTTGTCAAAAGAACAACTGTTAAGTGCACCTGACCGTTCCCTATTTCGTCTTGGGCATTCAACCATCTTGTTAAAATTGCGTAATGAGTTTTGGTTAACCGACCCTGTTTTTTCAGAGCGTGCCTCGCCTTTTCAGTGGATTGGCCCGAAACGTTTTCACCAACCACCCATTAACATTGCTGACTTACCGCCTATTAAAGGCGTGATTTTGTCGCATAACCACTATGACCATCTCGACTACCATGCAGTCATGCAGCTTAAAGACAAAGTCGAGCATTTCTTAACGCCTCTTGGCGTGGGTGACACACTCATTCAATGGGGAGTAGCGCCAGAAAAGGTTAAGCAACTTGACTGGTGGGACACAACTCATGTAGATGGACTTGAGCTGGTTGCGACTCCTGCCCACCACTTTTCTGGACGTGGTATGGGTGATAGCAATGCGACGCTTTGGGCTTCGTGGGTGATTATTGATAATGATCTACGGGTATTTTTCAGCGGTGACACAGGATATTTCGATGGTTTTAAAGAGATTGGACATCGTTATGGTCCCTTCGATCTGACCATGCTAGAAACCGGAGCTTATGACCCTGAATGGCCAGATGTTCACATGCAACCCGAACAAACTTTGCAAGCACATCTCGATTTAAAAGGCCATCATTTATTGCCCGTGCATAACGGAACTTTTGACTTAGCGCTCCATGCTTGGAACGACCCGTTTGAACGTATTGTCGCTTTGGCTCAACAAAATGAGTTAGCGATTAGCACACCTCAAATGGGTGAACTCTTAAACTTAAATGAGCCAAATGTTGAAAATTATTGGTGGCGTTCGTAAGTTCATACCAATAAGCCGAATACCAATTTTTCAGTGTTCGGCTTATAACCTAACTATATAGCTTTATGAGTTAACTCAAATTAAGCACTCTTATCGAGAGTTTCTATAATCGCTAAAGCTGTCTTTTTAGCAGAAAAAGGATTTTGACCTGTAATTAAATTACCGTCTTGAACAACATGAGGCGCAAATGGAATAAAAGCCTTTTCATAATGAGCGCCATATTCTTTTGCAAGCTCTTCGGCATTGTAGGGAACCTTTTTAGCAACCCCTGCCAACACCTCTTCACTCCATGCAAAGCCCGTTAACTTTTTGTCTTTTATTAGTCGTTCGCCATTTGAAAGTCTTACATTAAGCAAACCGCAATATCCGTGACATACGCTTGAAACAATGCCACCTTTTTCATAAATATTTTTGGTGATTTCTTGTAGTTCAGGGTTATCTAAGAAATCCCACATCACGCCATGGCCACCCGTGTAGTAAATCACGTCATAATCTTGCCAATTAATATCTGACGGTTTATGGGTGTTGGCCAGCAAAGTCATAAATGCCTGATCATCTTCTCTCGCTTTTACCGATTTATCGGCAACTAAAGCTCCTAATGATTTTGGTTCAATCGGCGTTTTTCCGCCATTTGGACTCACAATATCTTGAATATAATCTTTTTTCTCGAACTCATCATAGGCATGGGTAAGCTCGCCTAGCCATAGCCCTGTCGGTTCATCTACATCTTTATAGCGTGAAATATTGGTCACGACATGTAGTACGCGTTTAGACATTTTTTCACCTCATTGTTCATATTTATAATTCTATTCTTTAGTTCATCAAAGCATAGAAACCTGTTACTGAAAGTGTGTGCTTGGTAAAGTTATGAACCTTGCTTTTACAACACTATAAGTCTAAAGTTAACTTTAATGTCAATAGAGTATGTGGCTATGAATATTAGCGAGTTATCTAAACTAAGTGGTTTAACTACCCCTACAATTCGTTACTACGAGCAAATCAAACTCTTGCCTAAAGCCAAAAGAAAATCGAATGGCTACCGTGAATATACCGACAACGATTTAAAACAGCTTTCTTTAATTCAGCAGGCTCAACAAGTCGGATTTTCTTTAGCAGAAATTAAAGCATTTTTACCTTCAAAAGTTGCCACTTGGAACCATGATGCTCTTATCCAAACACTTGAATCCAAAATTGAAGAAATAGAACAGTTAGAACAGAAACTAAAAGTAAGTAAGCAAAACTTACGTACTATGATTGAAGCAATCAACAACAAACCTGATGAAATTACTTGCGAACAAAATGCAGAAAGACTGATGAATCTTTATTACGACAAAACAAAAACACCGTAATTTTTTAACAAGTCTATTGACCTTGAAGTGAACTTTAAACATACGATGACTACAGGTGATTGATGAGGAGCCTGTCATGTTTAAAGTTTGGGATTTTCAGCGTTGGTTAACAATTATTTTTGCCATTTTTTTAACTTCAAATACGGTACATGCCGCAGAGTCAGATAAAACTCAAAGCCTTGCCAAAGCAAACGGAAAAATTTTAGTCGTGATGACTAATCACTCTGCTTACCCTTCGCGTTCGGATAAAACAGGACTTTGGCTAACTGAACTCACCCATTTTTACGATGTGGCCTTAGCTGCTGGCTATGAAATGGATTTTGTAAGCCCACTCGGTGGTGAAGTTCCATTAGATGAACGTAGTTTAAAGTCTATTTACTTAGATAAATCAGCACGAAATCATTTAGCAGACCCTGCCTTTATGCAGCGGTTAAAGACGACATTAGCTCCAAATGCCATTAATCCTTCGCAGTACAAAGCCATTTACTATACTGGTGGCCACGGGACCATGTGGGATTTCCCAACCAATAAAGCTCTGCAAAACATTAGCGAACACATCTATCGCCAAGGTGGAATAGTTTCAGCAGTATGTCACGGCGTTGGTGGTTTATTGCCTTTGCAGAATGAAAATGGCAAACCCCTAATTGCAGGTAGAACCGTTACTGGTTTTGCAAATATTGAAGAGACGCTGTCGGGTATCAAATCTCAAGTTCCTTTTTCTCTACAAAATGGACTCATTGAACGTGGAGCAAACTACAAACAAGCATTTGTTCCGTTTACCTCGTATGTGGTTTCAGACGATAGAATTATTACTGGACAAAACCCACAGTCGAGTAAGGAAATTGCCGAGGCAGTTGTTAAGCGTTTAAGTAGCATTCAATAAATCTAAAAAGACGAATCACAGCCCCCTTCTGTAATTCGTCTTTTTCATACAAATACTATAAAAAAATTAGCCAATCTTTTGATAGTGAAGTCCTATTGCACCTGAAGCAAAAGTTTTATTTTCAATGAGTTTAAGATTGGTCTTTTGCTGAATACCTTGGAATAGCGGTAAGCCACTACCAATCAGCACAGGCGAAACTGTAATTTTATATTCATCAATTAAACCAAGTTGCATCAAATAGTGGGCGAATCGAGGACTCCCCAGAATCACCATATCCTTGCCCTGCTTCTGTTTAAGTTTATTAATTTCTTCTTCGACATGGTCTTTTACAAGTCTGGAGTTATTCCATTCAACTGTATCTAAAGTAGTTGAAAAAACGATTTTTTCTGTCTTTTCAATCCACTCAGCATGGTTCCGTTCGTGCTCCGAAGCTTCCGGGTTTGAAAGCATAGATGGCCAGTAATTATGCATCATCTGGTAAGTCGCACGTCCCCAAATCACTGTATCGGCAGTGCTCAAAATTTCTTTGGCATGATTTGCTAAATCAGCATCGTAAGCAATCCAACCAATGTCCATTGCCCCATTTGGACCTTCGACAAAACTATCAAGCGATGCGTGTAGGAACAATATTAGTTTTCTCATTATTTACATTCCGTTGTTCATAAAAAATATGTATTACATTTTAGTATATTCAATTTGATTTTTAACTCTTGGAGTGTTTTGTTTTCTCTTTTGTTTAGGAAGAAACTAAGTTGTATTTTTTGAAATATTTATAAATTTCATAGATTACCCGAACAAGAATGACTCCTTATTCGGGACGATCTATAAACATGTTGTTTTGTTAAGTAATGACCAATGGACCAGAACCAGGAAGTTCGGTGACTAGCTTATAACCCATGAGTTTTGCAGGTGTATATGTACCGCCTTTCACTGTATTTTTGAGTAAATAATTCAACACAGTCAGTGAGCCATTTACAGTAAGGCTATACGCATTTTCTGTTTGGATACGGGCGGTTTTAATTTCCCCACGGGTATTTCTTGCCTCACCCCAAACATAAGTAGGTACTTTCGCGCGGAGTTCCTCATTTGGCCCAACAACCGTTTTTTCAATACGCGACTTAATAAACTTCTGCACAGCATTAATTTTTAATACTGGGCGTAAATAGTTCATCATTTTCGCACCAAAAATCATTTTGGGAAATGCGGGTACAAACACTTCAATGTTTGGAATACCTGTTGTATAGAATGCAGTAGATACGTCTCCCCATGGAACACTCATGGCACTTTTTTTACCGTCACCAAAATCGATGGTCCGAACATAATGTGCTAATGGAACAGTGGTAATTTTTCCGTTTTTACGAATTTTTCCGCCTTCGGCCATACCTTCTGTACTTGTTTTAGCAGTTCCCGGTGAAAGTCCAGTTCTTGAGTCAAAACCAAGCGCTAAGTGCGTTGCATCTGGGAGAGCTTCTTTCAAGGCAGCCGCCACACAGTCTGTCGGAATTACATCGAAACCAACACCCGGACAAAGCACGATATCGGCTTTTTCGGCTTGGCTGTTAAGTGACTGCGCTAATTCAAATACCGCAATTTCACCCGTAATATCGAGATAGTGAGCACCTGCTTTTATACAAGCTTCCATCATGGGTTTCGAGGTCGCTGAAAATGGCCCTGCACAGTGCATGACCAGTTTAAAGCCTTGCAGTTGCTCACTTACTGCATCTACGTTATCAAGCCCAAAAGCTTTATAGTCGAGCCCCAACTCTTGAGCGAGTGTTTCAACCTTAGCTTTGTTACGACCGGCCAAAGTTGGTTTTAGACCTTGGCGTACAGCTTCACGAGCAATTAACTCGCCCGTGTAGCCATTTGCTCCATAAATTATCCAGTTTGAATCATTCGGATTTGTCATAACACAACTCACTTATTAAGAAGCAAATGTATAGTCACGCATGCCTTTTTTGTATTGGCGGGTACGGCACGACATCGCTGATTGTTGCAAAATTAAAGCCCAAGCTGGTGAAACATTTGGTTTTGTTTTTTTGCCAGAACTTAAATTACGTAACTGGAATTTGACCACAGCCATATTGGCAAGTGAAGCGAGTGTTTTATTCTTCCAAGTAATTGGTTTTAGCTCTGGTGTGACATTGTGGCCTTGTTTCCAAGCATTTGGCAAATTAGGTTCAATTGCTAGTGCTGTGGCAATACCGACCATATCTACACCGCTTTCAACCACTTGCTCTGCTACCTGCTTACGGCGTATACCACCTGTTACCATAACAGGCATTTTGGCAACTTTTCGAATTTCTTGTGCAAACTCTAAAAAGTAAGCTTCACGGGCAAGTGTTCGGCCATCACGTGCTTGACCCTGCATTGCTGGCGCTTCGTAACTACCGCCTGAAAGCTCCACCAAATCGACTGCATGCTCATTTAACATTTTAACCACTTGCTGAGCATCTTCAGCACTAAACCCACCGCGCTGGAAATCGGCTGAATTTAGTTTTACCGCCACAGTAAATTCAGGTGAAACCACTTTACGAACTGCTTCTACAATCTCAATTAAAATGCGAGCGCGGTTTTCTAAAGAACCACCCCACTGATCTTGGCGTTTATTGCTGAGTGGAGAAAGAAACTGGCTTAATAAATAACCATGCGCTGCATGAATTTCTACACCGGTAAATCCTGCTTTTTCACCTAACCGTGCGGTGTTTGCAAAACGCTGAATCACTTCTGCAATCATAGATTCAGTCATTTCGATTGGTGTATTAAAACGGTCTGACATTTTTCCTAAATCTAAAGCAACAGCAGAAGGTGCCCATGTTTGTTGCCCTAAATTTGACTGCATTTGACGACCAGGATGATTGATTTGAAGCCAAACCTGAGCGCCTTTTGAACGGCCAATTTTTGCCCATTTTTTGAAAGTATCTAGATGCTTTTCATCTTCAAGCACCACACCTCCCGGCCCAGTCATTGCTCGACGGTCTACCATTACATTTCCAGTAATAATGAGACCGACACCACCATTTGCCCAAGCTTGATATAAACGCATCAATTCTTCTGATGGTGCATGGTTTAAATCAGCCATGTTTTCTTCCATTGCAGCTTTAGCAATACGGTTAGGAACACTTGAACCATTTGGAAATACTAATTTTTCGAACACTTTCATTGGAATGACCTCATTCAGTATGGCTTTACTTTAAGATTAAAGTTAACTTTAATGTCAATACTTTTTAGTTTTTCTATATTTAATAATTTGAATTTATTAATTTTTATATAAAAAAAGAGGCACTCACCATGCCTCTTTTTAAAGTTTAAACGCTATTAATTATTCGCGAATAAACGCTAACAAGTCAGCATTAATCACTTCATGGTTAACCGTTAACATACCGTGAGAAAAACCTGGATAGATTTTGAGTTGGCTATTTTGAAGTAACTCAGCAGATTTCACGCCAGAAGTTTTATAAGGCACGATCTGGTCATCGTCACCATGCAACACCAAAACAGGAACCGTGATTTTCTTTAAATCTTCAGTGAAGTCGGTTTGTGAGAATGCCACAATACCATCGTAATGTGCTTTTGCACTGCCTGTCATGCCCTGACGCCACCAGTTAGAAATGATGCCTTCAGATGACTTCGCATCAGGTCGGTTAAAGCCATAGAACGGACCTGATGGTAGGTCACGGAAAAATTGTGCACGGTTGTTGAGAACTTGATTTTGCAGGTCATCAAAAACTTCTTTTGGTAAACCTTCAGGATTACTTTCAGTTTTAACCATAAGCGGTGGTACTGCACTGACGAGGACAGCTTTCGCAACGTTTTCCTGACCATGACGCGCAATGTAATGAGCTACTTCACCGCCACCCGTTGAATGGCCAATATGAATTGCATTTTTAATGTTCAGGAATTTAACCACTTCTGCAACGTCATCTGCATAGTGATCCATATCATGACCATCCCACACTTGACTTGAACGCCCGTGCCCACGTCTGTCATGAGCAACTACACGAAAACCTTCTTTAAGGAAAAAAAGTAACTGTGTGTCCCAATCATCTGAACTTAAAGGCCAACCGTGATGAAAAAATAAAACTTGGGCATCGCGTGGTCCCCAGTCCTTATAAAAAATTTCTACGCCGTCTTTTGTCGTTACATATCCCATCTTTGTTCTCCTGCTGAAAACTGTTTATTGATTCGTTATAAAAGTCTGAATATTTATACTAAGCTTGAAGTTAACTTTAAGGTCAATCATCTTAAATCATATTTTAAGAATAAAATTTATATGAAGACTCTACTCAACTTTGTATCTTTTTAATCTTGAATTGTTTTTATTTTATTTCTTTTAAATGTCAAAGGTTTGACATATCAAAATTAAAGCCTTGACCTTAAAGTTAGCTTTAATCTTATAGTGCCCACATTGGCTATTAATTAATATGTCTGGATATAGACACAGTAGCTACTCGGTCATTAAATATTAAAGGTGAACTCTCATGAATATAAAACAACAGTTTACTGAGGTTGAGTTTGGGCAACAAAAAGTCAAAGTAGCCAAAGATGGTTATTACGACCGTTTTAGAATGAACCCTGATCTAAACGAAGTCGCTCAAGACCCTGCTGCGGGCAACATCGATTTTTTCCGCCATATTCCTAAAAAAATTATAGAGTCACGTGTAGGTCCTGTCTGGGCACCCAACTTTTATTATCGTAGTGCAAATGTACAGCTTTTAATGCTTGCTCCAATTAAGCTCATTAAGGCAAAACTTCCTGCGGCTTTAACACCATTACAACCATTTCCGGGTTATGGATTGGTCGCCGTTACGTTCTTTACCTATTCAGTTTGTGACAATGACCCTTATAACGAAGTTTCGATTGCAATTGTTGTACGTCAACCTAATGCTCGTGGGCCACACATTGCAGAGTTAATGAAATCGATGCGTCAGCGTCATTTTTATGCACATGTTTTAGCTTTACCTGTCGATACGGAAATTGCCAGAGTTCGCGGCGTATATGGTTACCAACTACCAAAATGGTTAACTAAAATTGATGCCGACATTAATTCAAAACAGGTTCAAGCCAAAATTTTCGATGTTAATGGAAAATTAGATTTAAGCCTAAAAACGCCTGTACCAACGTTAAAACATGTCGATTCTGAAACTCATATCAATAAAGCAACGATGCTACATGTTGTTGATGGAAAATGGCACCAAACAGAAGTGCAATCTAACATTCTTTCCTTTGCGCAAAAGCTTTTTCCAAAGGAAATACAACTTGTGAAAAATGAGGGACCCTTAACCAAGTTGCTAAATGAATTAGGTGCTTCAAAAATTCTACGTTTGGATGTTATTGAAGATGCTCAGGTCGTGCTTAATTTGCCTACTCCGCTATAGATTTATTATTCAGAATATGAAAAGAGACCAACTTGTGGTCTCTTTTTTTCATTTTTAGATCGCTTCTTTAGTCATCTCACCATTGACCAGTCTTAAAATCTGCAATGGGTTGCTGTCTTTTAAAGCTTCTGGCAATAAACTCTGCGGGTAGTTTTGATAACACACTGGGCGCAAGTAACGATCGATTGCCAAAGTTCCAACAGAGGTGCCTCTTGCATCTGAGGTTGCTGGGTATGGTCCACCGTGTACCATCGCATCACTCACTTCAACACCCGTTGGATAACCGTTTAAAAGTAAACGGCCTGCTTTTTCTTCTAGCACTGGAACCACGTCTGCAAACTCGTTTAAATCGGCTTCGTCGGCAATTAAAGTCGCCGTGAGCTGACCATTCATGCTTTGTAGCGCCTGCAGAAGTTGCGCTTTGTCTTCAACTTCAATAATGACAGTTGTCGGACCAAAAATCTCTTCTTGTAGAAGCTGGTCACCTGCAAGCAAAAGCTCAACATCAGCTTTAAACAATTGTGGCTGTGCCTGATTGCCTTGCTGGGTTTGGCCTGCCAAGTGTTCAATGCCTTGATGCTCGGTTAAATGCTCAAGACCTGCCGCATAGCTGGTTAAAGTGCCCGCATTCAACATGGTTTGTGCAGGTTTGCCACCCATAATTTCGGTTAGCTTGCTAATGAGCTGAGTAAATTCGGCCGATTTAATGCCTAAAATTAAACCAGGATTGGTACAGAACTGACCACAACCCAGAACAACAGAGTCGGCTAAGTCCTGTGCAATTTTGTCACCACGGTTTTTCAAGGCTTCTGGCAACATTAGCATCGGGTTAATACTACTCATTTCCGCAAAGACTGGAATCGGTTGTGGACGGGCTGCTGCCATATCACATAAAGCACGGCCACCACGTAGTGACCCTGTAAAACCAACCGCCTGTATTAAAGGATGTTTCACTAAAGGTTCACCCACACCATTACCATAGATCATGTTAAATACACCTTTAGGCATATTTGATTTTTCTACTGCACGTTCAATTGCCTGAGCCACAAAGTCTGCTGTAGTCATATGCCCACTATGGGCTTTCACCACTACCGAACAACCAGCCGCTAAAGCAGAAGCCGTGTCGCCACCTGCGGTTGAAAAAGCGAGTGGAAAGTTACTTGCCCCAAAGACTGCCACAGGGCCAACACCGATTTTAATCTGACGCAAGTCTGGGCGTGGTAAAGGCTGGCGTTCTGGCAAAGCAGTATCAATACGGGCACCTAAAAAGTTACCACGACGTAATACTTTGGCGAACAAACGCATTTGCCCACTAGTACGGCCACGCTCACCTTGTAAACGTGCAAGTGGTAAAGCAGTTTCTTGCGAAATAGTCTCTAGAAAATCGGTGCCCAAGGCATCGAGTTCATCGGCAATGTTTTCTAAAAAGGTGGCACGTTGCTCAGGTGAGGTATGACGGTAAGTTTTAAACGCTTTACTTGCAGCTTCGCAGGCCTGATTAATTTCTTGCTCGGTTGCATGGTGAAACTCATAAGGCAAAGCCTCACCGGTTGTTGCATTCACACTTTTTAATAAAGTTGAACTTTGTGCACTGCGTGAACCGCCAATAAAGTTGTGTCCAATGACCATTTTAAATTCCTTAAAGTGTTATAACTGAACCGATCGGTAGCTCTGCTTGTGTATGAGCAAGTTTGTTTTTAAGGGGAAGACCGAATTCTTTCATTTCAATTTCAAACTCATCGTTAACCTCTGCTTGAATACCATCGGCAAAAGATAAAGTAGCTGTACCGAAGTAGTGAATATGAACGTCCCCTGCTTTTAAGAATTGTTGATACTTGAAATGGTGATATTCCAGATTTGCCAAGCTATGGCACATATTATCTTCACCAGATAAAAACTCTTTTTCCCAAATGATTTGTCCATCACGGCGCAAACGACTTGTTCCCACTAAATGTTTTGGTAACTCACCTGTACGCAAAGCTGGACCAAAACTACAAAAACGCAATTTTGAATGGGCCAGATATAAATAATTACGGCGCTCCATTACATGGTCAGAATATTCATTACCCAGTGCAAAGCCGATTCGGTAAGGCTTTAAGTCTTCTCCAATCACATATAGGCCTGCGATTTCAGGTTCTTCGCCGCCGTCTTCGGCAAATGGAGGTAAAGGCAATTCGGCTCCCGGTCTCACCACAATTGAACCATCGCCTTTATAAAACCATTCTGGCTGCGCACCGATCTGTCCTTCTGGTGGACGGCCCTTTTGTAGTCCCCATTGAAATATCCGCATGGTATCGGTCACGGAAGCATCATCACTTAAATTTTGTTGATGCATTTTGTCGCGTGCTGATGCAGAACCTAAATGAGTTAAACCTGTACCAGAAACTAAACAGTGGGTTGGATCTGGATGGTCTAAAGGTGGCAGTACCTTTAAGTCAGCTAATAAAGATGAATAATCATAGGTCTCTGGTTCAAAACCTAGTGCCTCAACTTGTTGCTCAAGTGAAACCTTATTGCGAATTGCCAAAAGCGCTAAATCACGAACCGATTGAATATTTTTAACCGGATATGCCATGTTGCCTTCTACTTTGGCAACAGCACGTTGATTTGCACGATTTTCAAATTGAATAATTTGCATGTTTTATTCCTTACAAAGGCTTTTGAATATTAACTGTTTGAGTTTTTTGACGTTCGAGCTTGGCATAGACGATATAAGTCAAAATCAAGCCGAAAAGCATGACAATAGATAAGAAATACAAACCAGCAGCCATATTTCCTGTGTATTCTTTTAAAAGTCCGATGCCAAATGGCCCTACATAGCCTCCTAAATTCCCGACAGAATTAATTAAGGCAATGCCAGCGGCTGCACTAGCGCCTGTTAAGAAACGGCCAGGTAAAGTCCAAAACACAGCAGTCGATGAAAATAGGCAGAATGCAACTACAGCTAAAGCAGCCAATTGCATGACTGGTGAATGTAACCAGGCGCTTAAAAACATTGCACAAGCACCTAGTGCATAGAGAAAACTTAAGTGGCCATAACGGTCATTTAGACGATCGGTACTACGTGGAATAATAAGAAGTCCAATAATTCCAAAAACGTAGGGAATGCTAGATAAAAACCCAATTTGAAGATCACTGCCGCCTCCAAATTGTTTGATAATAGAAGGCAGCCAGAGATTTAAACCGTAAATACTTAAAGTCACTGGTAAGTAATACAAGGCCAATAAAAGCACGCGTTTGTCTTTTAAAGCATGTAATGGATTGGCATGTCGAGTTTGGTCGTATTCAGCTTCATCTTTAACAAGTTCACTTTTAAGCCATTGTTTTTGCTCAATGCTTAACCATTTCACTTTATCAATGTTATCGGGTAACCAAAGAAAGGTAGGTAGAGCCAATAAAACAGCAGGTAATCCAACTGCCATAAATAACCATTGCCAACCGTGTAAATTTGCAATGCCATCCATTCCGAGTAATAGACCAGCTAAAGGGCCAGCAATCATCATGGCAATCGGTTGTGAAAGTACAAACATTCCCATAATTTTTCCGCGATGGCGCACTGGATACCACTGAGTGATCAGGTATAAAACACCCGGAAAAAAGCCCGCTTCTGCTACACCGAGTAAAAATCGTAAGAAGTAAAAGCTTTTCGGCCCCTCAATGAGCGCCATGGCCATGGTGATTAAACCCCATGTCAATAAAATGCGGGTAAACCATTTGCGGGCACCAAATTTGTCTAAAAGCAAATTACTTGGAACTTCAAACAGAAAATATCCAATAAAAAATAAGCCTGCTCCTAGACCATAGGCTGCATCACCAATTCCGACATCTGCACCCATATGCAAATGAGCGAACCCAACAGCAGCTCGATCGATGTATGCCACCAAATATAGTATGACTAATGCAGGTATCAGCTTAAACGTGACCGTCCGTATTACATCCTTTTCGAAATCCATGTTCGACTCCATTTCCTATTATTTACTTATAGAGCATCTTGCTCGTAAATTATCCTTTCAATTTAAAATATAGTAATACTATTTAAATTTCAAACCTTTTAAAAATAAAATTTATGGTGTATTTTTGGTTTAATTAATTCCAATAGTAATACTATATAGGGAAATTTGTATGAATAATAAACAAGCTCTTCGTTCGGCTGCCTGGTTTGGTACAACGGATAAAAATGGCTTTATGTATCGTAGTTGGATGAAGAACCAAGGAATTCCAGATCATGAGTTTCAAGGTAAACCGATTATTGGGATTTGTAATACATGGTCTGAACTCACACCATGTAATGCCCATTTTCGAAAAATTGCCGAACATGTAAAAAAAGGGATTTTAGAAGCTGGCGGTTACCCTGTTGAGTTTCCTGTGTTTTCAAATGGTGAGTCGAATTTACGTCCTACCGCCATGTTTACCCGTAACTTAGCCAGTATGGATGTTGAAGAAGCGATTCGTGGTAACCCTATCGATGGCGTGGTGTTACTGACAGGTTGTGACAAAACTACACCAGCATTACTAATGGGTGCTGCAAGCTGTGATATCCCTGCAATTGTGGTAACTGGTGGCCCAATGCTGAATGGTAAGCACAAAGGTAAAGATATTGGTGCGGGTACCATCGTTTGGCAAATGCATGAAGAACTTAAAGCAGGCAAAATTGATTTAAATGAATTTTTATCTGCCGAATCAGGTATGTCACGCTCAGCGGGTACATGTAATACCATGGGTACTGCTTCTACCATGGCGTGTATGGCAGAAGCCTTAGGCACTTCTTTACCCCATAATGCGGCCATTCCAGCGGTAGATTCTCGTCGTTATGTCTTAGCTCACCTTTCTGGCATGCGTATTGTCGACATGGTTCATGAAGATTTACGTCTTTCTAAAATCTTAACCAAAGAAGCTTTTGAAAATGCCATTAAAGTCAATGCTGCAATTGGTGGTTCTACCAATGCCGTGATTCACTTAAAAGCCATTGCTGGACGTATTGGGGTTGATTTACAACTCGATGATTGGAACCGTGTTGGCCGTGGCATGCCAACTATTGTTGACTTACAGCCTTCGGGTCGTTTTCTCATGGAAGAGTTTTATTATAGCGGTGGATTACCTGCCGTAATTCGTCGTATGGGCGAAGCCAATCTTTTGCCTCATCCACAAGCTTTAACCGTGAATGGTCAAGCCATCTGGGAAAACTGTCAGCAGTCACCTATTTATAATGATGAAGTGATTCGGAAAATAGATAATCCAATTCGCCAAGATGGTGGCATGTGTATTTTACGCGGTAATTTAGCGCCTAAAGGTGCAGTGCTTAAACCATCTGCTGCAACACCTGAACTTATGAAGCATCGTGGTCGTGCGGTCGTATTTGAAAATTTTGATGATTATAAAGCCCGCATTAACGATCCAGATCTTGATGTCGATGAAACTTGTATTCTAGTCATGAAAAACGCTGGCCCTAAGGGATATCCTGGCATGGCTGAGGTTGGGAATATGGGATTGCCACCAAAGGTTTTAGCCAAAGGCATTACCGACATGGTTCGTATTTCTGATGCACGTATGAGCGGTACAGCTTATGGCACGGTAGTGTTACATGTTGCCCCTGAAGCTATGGCTGGCGGACCTTTAGCAGCGGTTCAAAATGGTGACTTTATCGAACTTGACGCCTATGAAGGGAAACTTCACTTAGAAGTGAGTGATGAAGAACTTAAACAACGTCTTGAGAATTTAGCACCTCCGGCTGCACCAAGTTTTATTGGCGGCTACCGCAAACTCTATGTAGAACATGTTCTACAAGCTGACGAAGGTTGTGATTTTGATTTCTTAGTCGGCTGCCGTGGTTCAGAAGTTCCGCGTCATTCTCATTAATATTTGTTCTTGAAAAAGATGATCTTGTTAAAAGACAAGGTCATCTATACCATAGGATATTCAACGTGTCGTAATAGTAAAATATGAGTAAAGCTGACTATAAAAATCCTATTCCAAGCAAAAGCCAACATGCATTAATTGTTCAACAATTGGGATTAAAAATTGTTTCTGGAGAAATCTCAGAAAATGAAAAGCTCCCAAGTGAAGTTGATTTATGTGAGGAATATAAAGTCAGCCGCCCTGTTTTTCGCGAAGCAATCCGTGTTTTAAACGCTAAAGGCTTAACTTACTCAAGACCCAAAATCGGAACGGTTGTTAGACCGAAAGAAGAATGGCATTTGCTCGATCCGGATGTACTGTTTTGGTTAATTCAAACGACGCCTGAACACGAGTTTTTCAAAACCCTTTCCACCGTACGACGTGTTTTAGAACCAGAACTTGCTTATATTGCGGCAAGTACAGCGACAGATGAAGATATTGAGCGTATTAAACATGCCTATGATGGTATGGAAAAAGCGACAACTGTTGAAGAGTTTATAGAACCAGACATCCAATTTCACTTAGCAATTGCTAAAGCAACTCATAATGACTTGCTGGCTTATATGTCAAAAATGTTGGTTTTACCTTTACAGCAATCGATTCAAGTCACCAGTTTGCGCCCAAATTTACAAGGCCATTCATTACCAAGGCATAAAGCAATTTTGACTGCAATTGAAAATAAAGATCCGCTCTCAGCGCGCCATGCGTCACTTGTTCAGCTGGACGACACCAAAATGGCTTACGATTTAATTAAAAAATAATTTTATATTCATTATTTAGCACCTGATTACCCAAAATAAAATAATCAGGTGTTTTTATTTATAAATTAGAAAACCTTTTTAACCGAGACAGTAAATGTCGAGTCAATCGGGTTTGAAATAGGTGCACTCGGCTCACTATTACTATACTTTTTATAGAAACCACCTTTGTGCCGTGCTTTGCTAGATGAGGTTAATATAAAAATAAGTACTTTATATTCGAACATTTGGAGACAATAAACCATGTTTAATCAGTCGTGCACGAATAATATTCCGACTTACTCCTAATAGTTTTGCAGTATGCAACTGATTGTGATGGCAATACTCATAGGCAGCCTCAGTAATTTCTGCCTCCAGTTGCTCATTTAAGTCTTCAATCCCTTTTTCAAACCAAGTAAATAGTAATTGTTTTAAAGTTTGATTGCCTTTGTGATAAATCGAAAAATCGTATTCCGAAGTGAGTAATTTATGCTTAAAACCGGAAAGCTGGAAATCATAACTTTGAATCACACCTTCTTTACAAATAAGCAGTGCGTGATGAATTGCATTTTCTAACTCACGGATATTGCCTGGCCAATGATAATCAGCAAGTAATTGTTGAGCTTCGTGACTCAACACAGGCGGTTTCCTATTTAGACTTTTCGAATAGTCATAAATGAAGTGCTGTGCTAGAGGTAAAATATCACCTGTGCGTAGTCGCAGCGGTAAAACATGGAGCGATGCGACTTTTAACCGGAAATATAAATCTTCTCTGAAATTGCCTGCATATACGGCTTCTTCTAATCGAATGTTCGTTGCAGCAATAACCCTGACATCAATTTTTTTGGTCTGACGAGAACCCACTCGGACCACTTCATTTTCCTGTAAAATCCGCAGGAGCTTTACTTGAATGCTCGGTGATAAATCACCAATTTCATCTAAAAAAATAGTTCCACTATGCGCAGCTTCAAACCAACCGATCTGATGCCTCACAGCCCCTGTGAATGCTCCTTTTTCATGACCGAACAACTCTGTTTCAGCCAAACTATCAGATAAAGCACCACAGTTTACAGCAACAAAGGGTTTATTTTTTCGATTGGATAAAGCATGAATTTTTCGAGCAACCAGTTCCTTACCTGTTCCGGTTTCACCAATAATCAAAACGGTCGCTTCGCTCGGTGCAATTTGCTCAATATAAGACATTAAACACTTTGAATTTTGGTCTTCAAATACATATGCACTAGCTTTAACCGTACGTACGATTTGACGAGATTCCGGATGTTTGACGATATCCATAATAATCTCCAAAATTTAAAGTGAATGAAATAGATGTGAACGAATACATTTTCTTAAATCAGAAAATTAGCTAAACAACTCACCTTAATCTAAGTTTTCTAGATAATTAATACCAATAATATTAAATGCAAATAATATTAAATTTAATTATTTGCTCATTTAGAGCCCCTCATGTGAAATAGGCAACGTTTCAAAAACATAGTGTTGTTCCTGCAACATTACATCAACATTTTACCTTTAAAACTAACCTGCTACATGAGAAAAAATAAACAGACTATTCAGAGGTAGGAGATAGAGATCCCATCGACAGAAACAACTTGTTATAAATAAGAGAACTATATTAGATGCGGCATAATGTTGTTACGCTACCTGAAATTACCCAACGCAGTGACTCTCATAAAGCTACAGCGCAGGTATTTCACGACCCAGAATCCAAAAAATTGTTTGAATACATCAAGCAAATTGCACCCAGTGAAGCGACCGTTTTGATTATTGGTGAAACAGGTACAGGTAAAGAGCTCATTGCCAGACAAATTCATAACCACAGTAAACGGCGTAACAAACCTTTTATTGCAGTAAACTGTGGTGCTTTTTCTGAGACACTTGTCGAAAGTGAACTCTTCGGCCATGAAAAAGGTGCATTTACAGGGGCATTATCGAGCAATGCCGGATGGTTCGAGGCTGCAAATGGTGGGACATTATTGCTTGATGAAATTGGAGATCTATCTAAACGGATTCAGGTTAAACTTCTAAGACTATTACAAGAACGTGAAGTAGTTCGTTTGGGCTCTCGTAAAAGTATTCCAGTGAATGTGCGGGTACTGGCAGCAACAAATGTAAACTTAGAACAAGCTATTATTAGTGATCAGTTTCGTGAAGATCTATATTACCGCCTCAATGTAGTTACCTTAAACATTAAACCTTTACGTGAACGAAAAGGAGATATTCTACCTCTCGCCTATCACTTTATTGATAAATATCATGCTCAACTTGGTTATGACAAAGCCGATTTTTCCAACGCTGCAAAAGAAAAAATCAGCAATTACTGGTGGCCTGGTAATATCCGCGAACTAGAAAACATTATCCATCATGCGTTATTAATTTGCCAAAATAGCATTATTGAAAGTCATGATCTCACATTGATTCACCCACCAACTCAACTAAATCAAAGTAAATTTCAAGAGAAAAAAGCAAGTGAACCCGTCATAAACCCCAAATTAAAAGAAGTCTTTCATCAGCTATTCCAGCAAAATGATGGTGAGGTTTATGCACAATTTGAAGAGCAATTATTACGAATCGCCTATCGTTATTGCCATCAGAATCAAGTCAAAACTGCACAAATGCTAGGTTTAAGTCGCAATATCATTCGTTCTCGACTTATTGACTTAGGTGAGCTGGTTGTAAATAAACGTGGCGAATAAATCATTAAAAAAGCGCTAACATAGTTAACGCTGGAGTAAAATCTACAATCAAATAATAAACAATTAGTTAGGCAATTTCGCCTAAATATGCTTTTTGAATTTGTCCTGTTTCATATAGAACTTGAGTTTGTCCAGAAACTTTGACCTCACCACTTTCAATGACATATGCATAATTGGTATACGCAAGGGCCAAACGAATATTTTGTTCAGCAACTAAAAAACTTACTCCTTGCTGCTCAGATAGCGATTTAATTAATTCAAAAATTTCATAACTGATTTTAGGAGCCAGCCCCATAGAGGGTTCATCCAATAAAACCAACTTTGGCTCTGTCATCAATGCTCGACCAATGGCAAGCATTTGTTGCTCACCACCAGAAAGATAACCAGCTAAGGTCTGTTTTTTTTCTGCAAGCCTTGGAAAATATTGATAAATCTTTTCTAAAGCCGTTGAAAGTTTGCCGCCTGAGTGATGGGAAATAAAACCGCCTGTCCGTAAGTTTTCATCAACAGTCAAATGCGTAAAACAATGACGTCCTTCAAGTACTTGTACCAGACCTTTTTTGACAATATCACTTGGATTCTGTCCAAGTATGGATTCACCCCGATATTCTATTTTGCCACGGTGAATTTGCCCATTTTCAGCAAAAATCAACTGTGATATTGCTTTTAAAGTTGTACTCTTACCCGCTCCATTGGCACCAAGCAATGCAACAATAGAACCAGAAGGGACAGTTAAACTCACCCGCTTAACTGCCAAAATACTCTGTTCATATACGACTTCAATATCGTCGACATTCAACAACGGTTCACTACTTTCAAATTTGATACTGTTTAATGATTTGGACATGCAGTTATCCCCTGATCTTATTCTTCAGTTGCGCAATCTCGAATTTTTATGCCTTGCTCTTTGGCATATTTTTCTGAAGATTGTTCAATAATTGGACGCAACAAGGCACGATCAGCCTGTACCCAATCACTAATTACTTTCCATTCTTTACCATCCCATTGTTGGAAGCGTACTGCACCACCACCTTCATGGTCTTCACACGTCAATTTTAAAGGTTGTACTAAACCATAGGCACCGAGTTCTTTTAGACGTGCTTCGGTTAAATTGATGTGTTCAAATCCCCAACGGACTTCTTCCCCTGTAAGCGGACGTTTACCAAATTTATTTTGTGCTACGCGTACTGCTTCTACATTCAAAATACCGTTTACCACACCCAAGTTATAGTAAACCGTACCGAAACGATTTGTATCTGCAAGATCTGACTGACCTTTATCAATAACAAGTTGTTTAATTTCTTGTAATATAGGGAAATTAGTTCCCGATGGATGAGTCGTAATCGAAATAAAGCCATTTGCCGCAGCACCTGCTGGTGCAGCATCTTCTTCTGAATTTGACCAGATATTTCCAATGATTTTGTTAGTTGGATAACCCACTTTCTGCGCAGTTTTTAAAGCAACAGGGTTCATCACACCCCAGCCACGAAGAATGACCCAATCTGGTTGAATCCGTCTAATATTTAACCATTGAGATTGTTGTTCATTCCCCGGATGTGGTACTTCAATGTTGGTGACTTCAAAGCCATACTTTTTCGATAAAATCTCAATGACTGGAATAGTTTCTTTCCCGTAAGGAGAGCCGTGATATAGAACCACGATTTTCTTGCCTTTTAGTTTTTCCAAACTACCGCTTTGTTGACCTAAATAATTAATAATTGCAGATACTTCACTATACGGATTGAGTTGCAATGGAAATACATAAGGGAAAACACGGCCATCTGTAGAATCCGTACGCCCATGATTAATAGTAATCAACGGTAATTTATCTTTCGTTGAACGCTCCAAAGTTGCATAAGCGATACCGACAGATAAAGGGTTAGTTGCTGCAGCAGGCGCTCCATTTAAACCATTCTTCAACCGTTCATAGCATTCCACCCCTTTTTCTACTACGTACTCGGTTTCACACTCAGACCACACCAGCTTCACGCCATTCACCCCACCTTTGGCATTGACGGCTTTCATGTAATCAATAAAGCCCCCGAAAAAGCCAGTTCCCCCAGCAGCGTAAGGGCCAACCCGATAACTCTGTAAAGGAAAATACTGGGCGTTTTTATCCGACAATTGCGTTTGCTGCTCAGTTGCCGCTTGTTGTTTTTGCTCAGGTGGATTTTGTTTGTCTTTTTTTGTGACAAATACAATAGCGATTAAAGCAATGGCAACCACCACCAGCCAAAACCACAAGGATTTAAATAACTTCATAAATTAATCTCTAAATAAACAGACAAAAGTATTGTTAAAACAATTAATAACGTAAGGGCCATTTTCTTAACCTGTGATACAGATTACGTAGTAAACGGCTTAACCCCTCTGGTTCTTTAATCAGGAAATAAATGATCAAGCCCCCAAAAATAATTTTTTGTAGATTCTGTAGTAGCGCTTGATCGATAGCCTGTCCAAAAACAGCTTGCCCCAAAACACTCAATAAAATAGGTAACAGTACAATAAATGCGGCACCCAGAAAGCTGCCCGTTAGGCTGCCTAGACCACCAATAATGATGATGAATAAAATTTGAAATGATCGATTAAGATCTAGCCCATCTGCTTCGATGGTTCCAAGGTAAGCAAAGGCCCAAAGTGCACCGGCAATCCCCAAATAAAATGAACTGATCGCGAATGCCAGTAATTTGGTTTGACTCACAGGAATACCAATGGTGATCGCGGCGGTTTCCATATCACGCACAGCTCGAAAATTACGACCATATTGACTATTGATCAAATTGCGAGCCAAAACGGTCAGTACCACAACAGTACTCAGAGTTAGTAAATAGTGCCCAACTGGACTATTTATGGAATAACCCAATATTTCCATACGTGGAGCAGTAATCACGCCCGAAGCATTATTGTTAGTAAACCAGCCATACTGTGTGAATAACCACGGTACAAAAAACTGTGCTGCCAAAGTCGAAACAATTAAATAAAAGCCTTTAATTCGAAGACTTGGTAAACCGACCACTATCCCCGCTAAAGCAGCAATTATGCCGCCGAGAAAAATGCTTACCAGTAATGGCAACTGAGGAATACGCAACTCTAAGTTATATGTTGCAAATGCACCCACCGCCATAAAAGCCGCGGCACCTAAAGAAAGTTGTCCGGTATAACCCGTAAGAATATTGAGTCCCAATCCAGCAAGTGCCAAGACTAGAAAAGGAACTAAAATGGCGTTGAATAGATAATCTGGCCCGACAAATGGAACGAAAAGAAAAGCGATCAATAGTCCAAAAATAAATAGAATACGATGCTCTTTAAGGCGAAAAATGCGTTTTTCATCTTGATATTGTTCTACATATTGTCTTGCTTGGCTAAATAAAAACATAGCTTATACCCTCGTCACTTGTTTCTGACCGAACAAGCCTGTTGGGTATACCAATAAAAAGAGAATTGCTAAGACGTAGGGAAACCAGTTTTCAATTCCAGAGCCGATAATCCCACCTAGATAAATCTCTGCCAATTTCTCGGTTGCGCCCACAATCAAGCCTGCTAAAATCGCGCCTGCAATTGAGGTAAAACCACCAATAATAAGTACAGGTAATGCCTTAAGGACCACCAATGAAAGCGAGAATTGAACGCCTAAACGCGCCCCCCATAGCAAACCCGCGACTAATGCAACAAACCCTGCCACCGTCCAGACCAATATCCAGATATGGTTTAACCGGATCCCCACTGATTGTGCTGCTAAAGGATCGTCAGCAACTGCACGTAGTGAAATGCCAAAGCGGGTTTTACTAAATAAAAGAGATAGAATAATGACCAATGTTCCAGCAATACCTGTTGCGAACAAGTCAAACTTGCTCAACATGATGCCAAAGAAATTGATGGGTGCATCAGAAATACCCAAGTCCAATCCATGAACTTGTGTTCCCCATACAGTTTGAGCTAAGCCCTCAATGACATAACTCAAACCCAGTGTTGCCATGAACAATGTAATGACAGAACGATTAATTAAATGCTTTAAGATCAATGCATCAATCAATAAAACCAACACAAAAATGACAAATAAGGTGACAATAAAAGCCACCACAAATGGGATGCCACGTTCAGTTAAATTGACAAAAGTTAAGGCTGAAAATAAAACCAAAGAACCTTGTGCAAAATTAAAAACACCTGATGCTCGATAAATTAAAACAAAGCCAATGGCAACCAAGGAATACATGACGCCTGCTAACGTACCACCCAGCAAGACCTCTAAAAAAAATGACATAGAAAACCCGACCTCTTATTTTTAATTTATTTGTATATGCTCAATGCGCTTCAAGCGCTTGAGTTCCAAGATAGGCACTTAAAACCTCGGGGTGTTCCTGAATTTGTTGTGGTGTGCCTTCTGCAATCTTTTTGCCATAGTCCAGCACCACAATATGGTCGGAAATATCCATAACGACAGCCAAATCATGCTCAATCATGAAAATGGTTATACCCAACTGCTGATTTATCGTCTGAATAAACTTGGCAATATTTTGCTTTTCGGAATGGTTCATTCCAGCCATTGGCTCATCTAAAAGCAAAAATTTAGGCTCTGCAGCCAATGCTCTGGCTAGCTCGACTCGTTTTTGCAAACCATAAGACAACGAGCTAACCAACTGGTCTCGGTATTCTTGCAAGTTCAGTAGTTTTAAAATTTCTTCAGCTTTAAGACGCTGCAAATCATCATCTTTTCGAGTGGATGGCAAAGACAATAAAGCCCCGAGCAAGGAGTGATGACTTTTCAATACTCGTCCAGTCAAAACGTTGTCTAGTACGGACATTTGCTTGAAAAGTGCTAAATTTTGAAAGGTGCGAGCAATTCCTAAATAAGGTGCATCCTTTGCTTTATAGTTATGCAAAACCTGACCAGCAAAAATGATCTGACCAGATTGCGGCTGATAAATGCCATTAATAATATTAATTACCGAACTTTTGCCGGCCCCATTGGGGCCAATTAAAGAATAAATCTCCCCCTCTCTCACCTCTAAACTAAGCTGATTGAGCACTTGTGAAGAGCCAAAAGATAAATTAATCGCCTTAAGTTCTAGCAATACCACAGGTGATACTGACATATATCCCCCTTCTTAAGTTATTGTTGTTATTGGCAAAGAATGAAGCTGCGAATTATCCAATTGGGTACTTTGCCATTCGGCATATTCTCCCCATTCGTGTAACTTCACACCTAAACTTTGATAAAAATTTCGTGTTGCAAGCTTTACAGGCTGCCCCACTGTTAAAGCCACTTTAAGATGTGAAAAACCCAACTCTTCTAAAATGACTTGCTTAAATAAGGAAAAGCTAAACTTATCAATCAAAGATAATTTTTCTTCATTTTTCTGTTTTTGAAGTGCGTGCCAGTAATGTTTGGCAAGCCATTTATCACTTGGTAAGCGGTTATAAATTAACTGCTCAACACGGGCATAGGTTTCATTGGTCCCTAAAATCAATGTTGGCGAAATAATCTGTCTATCCTGATCTCGAGTATTTAAAGTCTCAGGAATATTTAAGTTAAAACCTGCAAGTAACCATGATGGCCATAGATAACGAATGTGCCCAACACTTGAAAAAGCACGCGTGACAAATGCTTCCTCATGATGATCTAGGTGGTGGTTTTGAACTAAATGTTTGGCCTCTGCAATCAAATCTTGGTGAGAATATTGCACTCTCAGTCGTTGATTAGATTCAATCCGTTCAAAGCTAAAAGCAATTTGTGCAGGTTCGAGCTGAGTCTTTTTAAAATCAATACGATATTTCTCATTAGAATTTTTTAATAATTTATCGGCAGCTATAACATAGTCATATTCAAATGTACTTAATTTGCTTTGTTCAATATAAAAAATATAGATTGGGTGATAACGTAATGTCTCAATTGAAACAAGCTGCTCTAGCTCTTCTACGAGAATATAATCTGGCTTTAAAATCGCAAGGTGTCGTAAAAAGTCTTCTGTTTTTAATGTATCAACACTTTGATCAATCAATTGAACTTCGCCACCTAAAGCCTGTATAGCCAGACTAATAGCAACTACATCAATATTCGGAGCACTGACAATAAGAAAAGTTTGCTTGTTTTGAAAACCATACTCATAAAGCGCAGACGCGTATCTTTCACTAAGTTCTAATAAGTTTTTCCATGACCAGTGCTGCCACAGACCTAGCTTTTTATGTCTTAATGCAATTGCATCTGGACGTGCTGTTGCATGATAAGCTAACAGTGAAATAAGACTTCGTGCATAATCTGACATTTGCAATCCCCCTCATAATGTTTATTGCTAAACGATGAGACAAAAAATATTGCTGTTATATTTCAATTTCCATGCCAAATATTTTTATTAATATTTTCAATATCTTATTAAAATCACTTCATTATCGGTGCATAAAAATAATACTGTATTGTTGAATAAGTGTTTTACAGGCAACAGTTCTATACTTTTTTTCTTAGTTTCAAACAGGGAGTTGTAAATAAATCGCGAGAAAAACTTGATTAATAATAGTTTTAGCTCATCAGAATAATTAGATATAATAAATGTCTAATCAGTCTTTTTCTATTTCAGCAAAACGTAAATTTACATACAGCCTAGTCCCCTAAAAAATAGGCCTTTCTGTAACAACTTCTGTATGTTTTAGCCCATCTTCAGACATACGTATTGTGGACAAGGTTAATGAAGATTTATGTTGGGGTCCATTTACAACTCAATGATTGGAAACCAGTTGGCAGTGGCATGCCAACCAGTCCCTGTTTACTTAAGATAAAGTAATCAGGTGTTTTTATTTATAAATTAGAAAACCTTTTTAACTGAGACAGTAAATGTCGAATCAATTGGATTTGAAATAGGTGCACCAGATTCTCCATTACTATACTTTTTATAGTAGCTATTTTTATCCCATGCTTTGGTATAGGCTAATCCTGTAGTCCAGCCATCACCTAAATCTTTAATGAGTTCAGCTTTAACGTCTTGAAAATTAGATTCTGAAAAATTTTTAATTCGTTCATATCCATAATGAGCACCGAAGGTCCAAGTCTCATTGATAGGCTGTACAAAATTAAGGTCTAAATAAGTTGTTCCTCGCGAACGTTTACCCTCGGAACCACCCATCGTATCAGAGTTATAACCTGCATAATCTGGCGTGTAGGTAATAAAATATTTAAGGGTGAAAGGTCCATAACCAATTTGAGGCACAATTTCGCCATAGTTATAGCTGGTACTCCCCGTTTCAGGCGTGCTTTCAGCTCCCGGATAGTAGTAATAAAAAACTGTCATTCCAGCCGAAAACTTATCGAAAGTTTTAATATAACCTGCATAAACATCCCATTCGACTGAAGCATCTCGTAAATAGTTAGAACTTACATTCGATGCCCAAGTACCGACAAATAATCCATTCAGATTTGCATAGTCTAAACCAACCTGTAATGCAGGCTTGCCCCAAGTTTGTTGAAAACCACGTGATATATATTGACTGGCAAAAGTAACGTTAGCGCTAAATGGAGACATTTGTTCTTGTTCATTTAATTGTTCAGCATGTACAACACCTGTAGACATAATGAGAGAAGCTAATCCTAAAATTTTTCTCATTCAATAATTCCTTTTACATATTACCTATAGGTTTAAAGTTTTAAAATAACATGAAAATTCAATTTTAATCGTATTAAAAAGTTATAAATTCAAATTTCTGGAAACTTCTTCTTGACTATAGATCTCTTCAATACAATCCAAGATTTTAGGGATATAAGAACTTTGGTCCATGTTGCGCATGGATAGAGAAATCGGACTATAGGCTTCTAAGTCTAAAATATTTAAGTAAGTTAAATTCTTCATTCCAATGTCACAGGCACTTTCTGGAATAATACAAATCCCCTCCCCAGAGGCCACTAATCCCAATGCCATATGAATTTCGCGAACTTCGGTTAGCTTGGCTGGAATTAAACCTAGTTTGGTAAATAAAGCTTGAATGGTGGTCGAAAAATTGGGCTTAGGCGTGGTTGGATAAGAAAAAATCGTCTCATTAATAATTTGAGATAAGTAAATTCCTGAATCTTGAAATTCACTTAAAGGATGTTTTTTATGAATCGCGAGTTTTAATTTTTCTTTTCGAAGTAAAAGTCTCTTAATGGCAGGATCACTAATAGGCAACCGACCAAAACCTAAATCAATTTTACCTAACTTTAAAGCCTCAACCTGATCTCGTGTACCACATTCAATAAGCTCCACATGAATATCAGGATTTTTTTGTCTAAATAGATAAATAACTTGAGGTAACCGACCGTAAAGCAGTGAGCTGACATAACCTACTTTGACAATGTTTTCTACCAACTTCAACTTCTTTGCCATCGAAGCAGCTTGAGCGGTATGCGTTAAAATTTGAACTGCATGTTGGTAAAAAAATAGCCCTGCCTCTGTCACTTTTAATGGACGCGATCCTTTCACAAACAAATCAATGCCTAATTCTTCTTCTAGTTTTTTGATTTGACGCGTGAGTGGAGGCTGGGCAATAAAAAGCTTCTCAGCCGCTTTTGTCAGACTTTGTTCTTCAACAACGGTAACAAAATAACGTAGATGTCTTAATTCCATTAATATACCTTTTTAGTATCTTAAAATACCGTTCTATATCTATTTTAGGCTATTACATTCTTCTATGGTATGTAAACAAGTTTGAAATAGTTGAAACTTCATGTATAGAACCATAGAAACCATACTTGTGGATATTCCAACTATCCGTCCTCACCAGCTGTCTGTGACTACAATGCGTACTCAGACTTTGGTGCTCGTTAAAATTACGACCACGGATGGTATTGTAGGTTGGGGTGAAGCGACCACCATTGGTGGACTGAACTATGGTGAAGAAAGTCCTGAAAGTGTCAAAGCCAATATTGATACTTACTTTGCACCATTACTCGCATCAGTTAAAGATTTAAATGTTGCTCAAACACTAAAACTGATTCGTAAGAATATTAATGGTAACCGTTTCGCGAAATGTGCCATTCAGACCGCTCTACTTGATATTCAGGCAAAACGTTTAGGCGTGCCATTAAGTGAAGTTTTAGGTGGTCGTCTACGTAATAGCCTACCTGTACTTTGGACGCTCGCGTCTGGTGACACAGAAAAAGATATTGCTGAAGCTCGAAAAATGATTGAGTTGAAACGTCATAACACGTTCAAACTCAAAATTGGCGCACGCCCTTTGCAACACGATGTTGACCATGTCATTGCAATTAAAAAAGCACTAGGTGCAGATATTAGTGTACGTGTAGACGTAAATCGTGCATGGTCAGAGCTGGAATGTATTCAAGGTATTCAACAGCTGCAAGATGGTGGAATCGACTTAATCGAACAGCCGTGTGCTATTCAAAATACTGAAGCACTTGCTCGCTTAACCCGCCGTTTTGATGTCGCAATTATGGCTGATGAAGCTTTAACTGGCCCTGACAGTGCCTACCGTATTGCAAAAAACCATGGTGCTGACGTATTTGCAGTAAAAATTGAACAATCTGGTGGTCTGATCGAAGCATGCGAGGTAGCCAAGGTTGCAGGTTTGGCTGGAATTGATCTTTATGGCGGCACCATGCTTGAAGGCTCTGTAGGTAGCATTGCTTCTGCTCATGCGTTTGCGACCTTTGAAACATTAGCGTTTGGCACAGAATTATTTGGTCCGTTATTACTTACCGAAGAAATTTTGAAAGAACCGCTGCGTTACGAAAACTTTGAATTGCACTTGCCAACAGCTCCGGGCTTAGGCATTGAAATTGATGAAGATAAAGTTGAGAAGTTACGTCGTTAAGGCAACAGGACAAGGAGTTTCCCATGTTATTTCATGTACGTATGGATGTGCATATTCCACTTGATATGCCAGCCGACAAAGCAAATGAAATTAAGGCCGTTGAAAAGGCTTATTCGCAAGATTTACAACGCCAAGGTAAATGGCGTCACATCTGGCGAGTTACAGGCCAGTATTCAAACATCAGTATTTTTGATGTAGAGAGCAATGAAGAGTTACACAATATTTTACAGGGATTACCTCTCTATCCATACATGAACATCGAAGTGATGGCACTTAACCGTCACCCATCATCTGTTCGTGATGATGATTCGTAAACCAAGAAGAATTTTTTAAATGTGATTTCTGAAGTCCATTTAAAAACTAAGCATATTTATTCAGAAGGTAACAAGGAACGTGGCAGCAACAATTCGCTAGCAAAACAAAATGCTAGCACCACTGCCACCCAAAACCGTATTGCATACTTAAGGAGTTTTAGTATGAACCGTCAACAAATTGATGCGCTTGTAAAACAAATGAATGTCGACACAGCTAAAGGCGAAGTCGATGCACGTGTTCAGCAAATTGTAGTGCGCCTTCTCGGGGATTTATTTCAAGCCATCGAAGACTTAGACATCCAACCTTCAGAAGTATGGAAAGGTCTGGAATATTTCACAGACGCAGGCCAAGCAAACGAACTTGGGCTTTTAGCAGCTGGGTTAGGTTTAGAGCACTATCTTGACTTACGTGCAGATGAAGCTGATGCAAAAGCTGGTGTTACTGGTGGCACACCGCGTACCATTGAAGGCCCGCTTTATGTAGCTGGCGCGCCTGAAACCATTGGTTTTGCTCGTATGGATGATGGTACTGAGTCTGGCAAAATCGATACCTTAATTATTGAAGGTACGGTAACCGATACTGATGGCAATATCATTGAAAATGCTAAAGTTGAAGTTTGGCATGCCAACAGTTTGGGTAACTACTCATTCTTTGATAAGTCTCAATCTGACTTCAACTTACGCCGCAGTATTTTGACTGATGCTGATGGTAAATATGTTGCATTAACCACGATGCCAGTGGGTTATGGTTGCCCTCCTGAAGGTACGACTCAGGCCCTTCTTAACAAGTTAGGCCGTCATGGTAACCGTCCATCTCACGTTCACTATTTCGTTTCTGCACCAGGTTTCCGCAAGCTTACAACTCAATTCAACATTGAGGGTGATGAGTACTTATGGGACGACTTTGCTTTCGCAACCCGTGATGGTTTAGTTGCAACAGCAGTGGATGTAACTGACCCAGCTGAAATTCAACGCCGTGGTTTAGATCACGCTTTCAAACACATCACATTTAACATCGAACTTGTGAAAGATGCTGAAGCTGCACCTTCAACTGAAGTTGAACGTCGCCGCGCTAGTGCTTAATTGAAAGTGTATGTGAGTTAAAAGTTCGCTTTTGACTCACAAAATTTACTCCATTTATTACTACCATTAAGAATTTAGATAAATTTTTAGCGGTAGTAATACATCACGTTACCTCATGCTCTAAGGTTTCTCACATGATTGACAAAAGTAAGTCCTCTCTTAGCGAGGTACTATCGCAGATTAAAGATGGTGCAACCATTCTGATTGGTGGTTTTGGTACCGCAGGACAACCCGCTGAACTCATTGACGGACTAATT